>Ga0233451_10002261_pt1 | contig 17732 bp, 17 predicted proteins | sample 011ome_29_FD_183052 | JGI IMG/M metagenome (GOLD analysis project Ga0233451, IMG submission 183052) | Coastal salt marsh microbial communities from the Groves Creek Marsh, Skidaway Island, Georgia - 011504CT (spades assembly) | ecosystem: Environmental > Aquatic > Marine > Intertidal zone >...
AACAACTCAGATGCTGCTAGAGGTATTGGGCATCAATTCAATCGATGAGCTTCCAGCTATTAGTCCCTACCTCCCAGATCAGGATGGCATTGAGTAACTACGACCAAGAACCAGAAAACCAAGAGGGCGTCCGGCTTCAAAAGGCGCTTTCTGCAGCGGGGGTTGCCTCCAGGCGAGCCTCTGAGGACCTAATAACCAAGGGCCGAGTCAAGGTAAACGGCAAGGTAATAACTGAACTGGGAAGTCGTATCAACCCGTTGGAAGACAACGTGATGGTTGACGGCAAGCCGGTACAGATGGATCCAGACCGGGTCTATTTTGCCTTCCATAAACCCAAAGGCGTGGTGTCAACAATGTCAGACGAAAAGGGCCGGACCTGCCTTGCTGATTACTTCATTGGCATGGACCGGGTTTTCAATGTTGGAAGGCTAGATGCTGAAACAACCGGCGTGATTCTCATGACCAACGACGGCCAGCTCGCAAATCAACTTGCTCACCCAAGCTACGAGGTCGAAAAACTTTATGTTGCCAAAGTTAAGGGTGTGCTAACCCGAGTCGAGATTCAGCGCTTGAAAGACGGGGTTCGGCTAGAGGACGGACTGGCTAAGGCGGATAGCGCTCGTATCCTGGATCAAAACGATGCCTTCACGCTGGTGGAGCTTGTGCTTCACTCTGGGAAGAACCGAATTGTGCGGCGCATGATGGAGGCGGTTGGACACCCGGTTATTGACCTAACCAGGAAGAGCTTTGGACCACTGCGGCTGGCTAACCTAAAGGCGGGACAGTTCCGTGAGCTTAGTAAGCTGGAGGTTAGTTCCCTGATGCAAGTTGGCCAAGCCGGGGAGAAATCTAGGAGGCGCTAATGGCAATCCGTGCAATTCGTGGGGCTATTCAGCTAGACAGCGATGAGCGTAGCCACCTGCTCCAGTCAACCGCAGAGCTTGTGACCAAAGTTATGCATGCCAACTCGCTTCAGAGCGCGGATCTGATCTCAGTTTGGTTTACGGCAACCCCTGATGTGACAAGTGAGTTTCCGGCTGTTGCAGCCAGGGAACTGGGCTTGGGTGATGTGCCGCTGATGTGTTCGGTGGAGATGGACGTGAAGGATGCCATGCCGAGGGTAATCCGGCTCATGATGCACGTGGAGACCAAGATTGCTCGACCTGAAATTCAGCACATCTACCTGCGCGGTGCTCAGGGGCTCAGGGCAGACCTAGCGCAGTGAGCGACACGAGCATAAAGGTCGTTGGGGTTGGTTTGATTGGAACCAGCCTCGGTTTGGCGCTGGCACGGAAAGACATCGTTGCGAACCTCAGCGACAAGTCCAAGGTCAACCTAGATTTAGCCATTACTTACGGTGCGGGTAAGAACCTCGACGAGGAGCCTGAGTTGGTGGTGGTGTGCGTTCCACCTAAGTACACCGCACAGGTTGTTATTGAGCAATTGAACCAGCATCCAAATGCTCTGGTTACAGATGTGGCGAGCGTGAAATCGAACATTCTGGCCGAGGTTATTGCAGGTTCTCCTGATAACGCCGCTCGCTACCTCGGCTCTCACCCAATGGCTGGCAGGGAGGCAAGTGGTCCAATTGGAGCTAGGGCCGACATTTTCTTTGCGAGACCTTGGGTAATTACCCCTCACGATGTCACCGCCCAGAAGCACATAGACACCCTGAGACACCTCGCCATGCAGTTGGACGCACTGCCTGTAGTAATGAGCTCGGTCGAGCACGATCAGGCCGTTGCGCTCGTTTCCCACCTGCCCCAGCTAGTCTCGTCGGCGCTCGCAGCAAGACTCGTGGATGGCAGCAAGGAAATGCTTAATCTTTCCGGACAGGGCCTTCGCGACACCACCAGGATTGCAGCCAGCGATCCTCAAATGTGGCTGCAAATTTTGAGCCAAAACGATCAGAAGATCAAACCACTGCTTGGCTCCCTGATTGAAGACCTGAGGCAGCTCGAAGCGAGCTTTGAAAACCTTGCCGATCAGGATTCTCTTGCCGTTGTTCAAGACCTCATGGCAAGAGGAAACTCCGGAGTGGAGTCAATTCCCGGCAAGCACGGTGGTAAGTACTTTGAGTATGAGGTCGTGACTGCCCTGATTGACGATTCCCCAGGGGCGCTGGCATCGCTGCTGGTGTTTGTTGGTGAAATAGGCGTGAACCTCGAGGACATTAGTCTTGAGCACTCACCTGGAGCACCCATTGGCATCGTGGAGATGCAGGTTTTGCCGGAGGTTGCAACAAAGCTGGCGGAGGCCCTTACTGAAAATGGTTGGCGGTTGGCCTAGTGGCGGAATTGGTGGTTGCAGTTGATGGTCCTGCCGGATCCGGTAAATCCAGCGTTTCTAGGCAGGCGGCTAGGGAGCTTGGCTTTGGCTATTTGGACACCGGAGCCGGCTATCGGGCTTTTGCCCTGCATCGTTCAAACAATCACGAGCAAACCTTGGAGCAGTTGATCTCAAGCTTTGACTACCTAATTTCGTGTGATCCAGACAACGAGCTGGTGATGCTTGAGGGCAAGGACGTCACAGAGACAATCAGAACGGCCAGGGTCTCTGCTCTGGTCAGCGAGGTCGCGCGTATTCAAGATGTTAGAAGGCTGCAGTTCGCTGATGCGCGTGAGCGCATTGCAGCCTGCCCAAAGCCTGGAATTGTTGTCGAGGGCCGGGACATTACAACCGTGGTTGCTCCCGATGCGGCAATTAAAGTTCTGCTAACTGCCTCGGAAGCCGTTAGGCTAGAGCGTCGGGGTCTGGATGGACAGGAACCCTCAGAAAATATTCTTTCTCGCGACCGCTCAGACGGGCAGGTTGCAGACTTTATTACTCCAGGGGCAGGCGTCACGCTGCTGGACACGACAGAAATGACTTTCGAAGGCAGCGTAGCTGCCTTGGTAAAAATGATTAGGGAGGTGAGCTAAGTGAGCGATTCAGACAATCTCGAAGAAGCCAAGACCGGTCTGCTCAAGGAAGAACTCGTCGATTACGAGTTGGACCAAGAGGACATTGATTTACTTGACTTAGATCTCGCAGACTCCCCGGAGTCCGGCTTTCACAGCGCTCCTCCAGTCCTTGCCATTGTTGGTAGGCCGAACGTGGGTAAGTCAGCTCTTGTCAACAGGATTCTCGGCCGCCGCGAAGCGGTGGTAGAGGACAAGCCCGGCATTACTCGTGACCGAGTGTCCTATAAGGCTGAATGGAACGGCAAGGCAATCACTCTGGTAGACACCGGTGGTTGGGAAATCGACGCCAAGGGCATCGACCTGTCGGTTGCCCAGCAGGCGGAGATCGCAGTTGAGCTTTCCGACGGCGTTTTGTTCGTGGTTGACGCAATGGTCGGACCAACTGCCTCGGATGAGCGTGTTGTGCAGATGCTGAGGGCCAGCGGCAAGCCCGTAATCGTGGTTGCAAACAAAATTGATGACCTTCACCTTGAACCAGAGGCAGCGGCGCTTTGGTCGCTGGGGCTCGGCGAGCCGTTCCCGGTGTCAGCCCTGCACGGCAGGGGAGTAGCTGACCTGTTGGACGCGGCTTTGAAGATGCTTCCAGAGAAGTCAGAGGTTGCCGAGGACCAGTATTCAGGGCCAAGAAGAGTAGCTCTAATCGGTCGCCCAAACGTCGGCAAGAGCTCGCTGCTAAATAAGGCAACTGGCACTAACCGAGCGGTTGTAAACGACCTTGCTGGCACTACCCGAGACCCAATCGACGAGCAGGTTGAAATCGCAGGCAAGATCTGGCGCTTTGTTGACACCGCCGGAATTCGAAAGAAGCTCCATAAGCAACAGGGTGCTGACTTCTATGCAGCCCTTCGAACCGCTGCGGCGCTTGAGCGTTCAGAGGTTGCAGTGGTTTTGCTGGACGTAACCCAACCAATCAGCGAAGCTGATGTTCGGATTGTGCAGCTTGGCTTGGATTCAGGACGAGCACTAGTTCTTGCCTTTAACAAGTGGGACCTGCTGGACGACGATCGTCGCCATCAGCTCGAAAAGGAAATCGAAGCAGACCTTGCTCACGTTGACTGGGCACCTCGCGTAAACCTGTCGGCTTTGACCGGTAGGCACCTGGAGAAGCTTGTTCCAGCGCTAGAGCTTTCGCTTGAGTCTTGGGACAAGCGAGTTCCAACCGGAAAGTTCAATGCATTCTTGCAGGAGCTGCAAGCCTCTAACCCTCACCCAATCAGGGGCGGCAAGCAGCCAAGAATTTTATTCGGAACCCAGGCAGCCGCAAGGCCTCCAAAGTTTGTGGTGTTTTCAACTGGCTTCCTAGAGGCTGGCTATCGCAGGTTCATAATCCGCAAGCTTCGAGAGACCTATGGTTTTGAGGGTTCGCCGGTTGAGCTTGGAGTAAGGGTCAGGGAGCGCCGGAAAAGGGCGCGCTAGTGAAGCCCGCTTCTTCACTTCTCAACACCCTCCGAGGCTTCTTGATCGGGACAGCCGAGGTCATTCCAGGAGTCTCCGGTGGCACCATTGCCCTGATCGTCGGCGTTTACGAAACCATCATTTCTGGAATTTCCGACTTTGGTTCTGCTCTCGGGTATCTGGTTCGGGGAAAGATAACCCAGGCTCTAGCTTCGTTCAAGAAAATCCGCTTTGCAGCTTTGCTGCCAATTCTGTTTGGAATGTTGGTGGCTCTCTTTGCAGCGGCAGCAGTGCTCGAGCCGCTGATTGAATCAGAGCCGGCGGTAGTGCGGGCTGGTTTTGCTGGCTTGCTGATTGCATCTTTCTATGTCCCGGCCAGGATGATCAGAGAATCCTTTAGCGTGACCTCGGGCCTTGCCATTTTGGCTGGTGCTGCAATCGCTTTTTGGCTGACATCATTGCCAAATGCAGGAATTACTGAACCGGGCTGGTGGCAAATTGTGTTGTTTGCAGCAGTTGCGGTTTGTGCTCTGGTGTTGCCAGGGGTATCGGGGTCATTTTTCTTGCTTGCAGTTGGCATGTATGCACCAACCATCGCAGCAGTAAATGACCGCGACCTTTCCTATCTCGGGCTATTCATAGCCGGGGCTATCGCTGGGCTTTTGGTCTTTGCCAGAGCGGTCCAGTGGTTCTTGCATAACCAGCGAGTGCTGACACTGAGCCTGATGCTGGGTCTCATGATCGGCTCGCTTCGCGCGCTCTGGCCCTGGCAGTCGGCCGATCGTGAGATGCTTCCATTAAGCGATCCAGTCCTACCACTGGTTGCGCTAATAATTGGTTTCTTGATTGTTTTGGTGACCATAATTGCCGAGCGCTACATCAGGGCACGACCAAACCAATAGACTTTGACGGTTGTTGCAAGGTAACGGGCTGTAGCGCAGCTTGGTAGCGCACTTGTCTGGGGGACAAGGGGTCGTGGGTTCAAATCCCGCCAGCCCGACTGTGATAGGGCTCCCATAGAGCTCATGACTAGACTGTACCCATGTCTTGGGGGAAGTTTGTTGGACTGTTTACGTCTGTGACTCTATTAGCTGGGTGCAGCACCACACCCATCGAAAGCCCTGAATCGCAAACGGAGCCAGCCGGAGCGTCTTCGGTCGGAGATTTCGAACCACGACTGTCCGAAAAATTTGAGACTCCATGGTCAACGGAGGTATCTCGAACAGAATTGGTTGAGACAGCGCTGTTCAAATTATTTAGAGATCTGGACTCAATTAGAGTCGACGACTGCGAGGTACAACCCGTAATTTTTACAAGCGATCCATTTCTACCCGAGCACATAGGGCTACTTGAGCAAATTTCCTTCGGGATGGTTGCCAGCTTTTGCAAGTATCTTTCCAAAGACATACCAATCGTTGCCGGACGCTACACCTACCTCAAAGAAGTCCTAAAGAGTGAAGGACTTCCTACTGATGACTTTGGCGGTAACTGCGGCTTTGAGGTCCTACAGGACGCCTCTTCAGGATGCGCAGCTTTTGGCTCAGTTTGGACTGGAATCCAGCTAGGGACAATTCGAGAGGGTGAGCCTTTCGTGGAGGATAGGCGTCTAACGATTGCCGCACACGAAATCATGCACAACATTCATGATCAGATAAATCCGAAAGGTGAGCCAGGCTTGGGAACTTGTCGAGGGCAAATTAACTTTGCTTGCGCAGGTCCTGTATGGCTCTACGAAGGTGCAGGAGAGTTCTTTGGAAGGGCGATGACCCAGTATTTGGGTCTACAAAATTATGACACCTTCGTTCCAACCGACAGAAACGGGTTTTACATTGCCGGCGAATATTTATCCAACCTAGATTTCCTTACCACCCGGAGGAACAAAGGTTTCGGCGTCGAGAACTATTACTCAGGACAGATAGCGATGGAGCTCATGATCGCAAATAAGGGCTTGCTACCGGTCTTAGGTATTTGGGAGAACATGAACTCTGGATTGGACTTTCCAGATGCATTCGAGTCTTCTTTAGGCTTATCGCTAGACGAGTTCTACGAAATCTTTTCCGCTTTCCACAATCGAATTTATGAAGAGGCCGGCTACTGCGATTCAGCTCCTGGGTGCGATGAGTGGGTTCCACCTCAAGAATTGCCGGACTGGTATGCAAAGCTGCCGGACTCTCAGGTGAATGACGGTAGTTCTGGAGAGTCAAGTGAGGGAGTGACTAACCAGATTTCCGATGAATGTGACTTCAGCGCAGAGTGGTGGTATCGGTGCACTCCTCTTGAGTTGGGCATCCCCAAGGATCCCGAAAATAGTGACCATGGCTATCCCTTGGACTACAACATGATTCCCAAAATTGAGTCGTGCGAAGAACTTGAACTCGTTGGATACAACTTGAAGGGTTGGGCTGTATCTTTCGAGGCTCGAGACTTAGTCGGAGCATCGCAAGCCGAGGTATCCACTCAGTACTATGCGGCGCTCCTTTACCTTGACTCAAACCAAGACGGGGTGGTCTGTAGCCCTGAGGTTACGGACTAATGCCACTGGATGTTCCCCCAGCTGAGCACTTTCCGCTGATGTTCGCCCGTGTTCGCAGATGTTCGCACCCCTAAAAACTCGGTAAAAACGAACACCAGCGAACAACTACGAACAACCTGCACTTAACTGGGGGACAAGGGGTCGTGGGTTCAAATCCCGCCAGCCCGACTGTATTCTCGAAAAGTTTTAGTAATTAGGGCTGCAGTCGCTCAATTCTCCACTTTTCAGCCTCACCTTGGTGACCGAGAGAGCGCGTAAAAGCTATTCGATCGTGCATTCGGTTTGAACGACCTTTCCAAAGCTCAATTCTTGTTGGAACAATGCGATAGCCACCCCAGTAATCAGGCCTTGGAACTTCGTTTGTTTTGAACTTGGCTAGCGCAGCATGAAACTGGGAATCTAGAGCGTCGCGGCTTTCAATTGGCTGTGACTGGTGACTGGACCAGGCGGCCACCTGTGACTCGTGAGGGCGTGAGTGGAAGTAGTCGTCTGCGTCTTGGCCGGGTACTGGCCGAGCTACCCCCTCAATCAGCACCTGACGATACATCGGATACCAGCCAAAGACCGCACTGACTGCTGGGTTGCCTGAGATGGCAGCTCCTTTGCGAGAACCGAAGTTTGTGAAGAAGTGGAATCCGTGCTCGTCGACTCCCTTGAGTAGAACGGTCCTTGCACTTGGGGTGTTCTGGTCAGTGACGGTGCCAAGCACGAATGCATTTGGCTCAAAGATGTTCTCCGCTTCTGCCTCGCGCAACCAAATCTTGAATTGCTCAATCGGGTCTGCCAGCAAGTGCGTCTCGTGAAGTGCTTCCGTGCCGTAGTCTTCGTGACGATTTAGAGAATCCATGTGTCAAGGATAGGTCCCGGTGACGGGCTTGTTTCATAAGTTCAAATATCCGGCTCGAGCATAGACTTACGGCACCTGAATCTAAGGAGCTTGCCCCAATTGAAGCAACTCAACATCCTCGAAGACCCCGAAAAGCTTCTGGCAGAAGTGTTCAGCGGGCTTCACTCTGGTGGCGGCCGTAGTTCAATTCGAGGCGGTCAAACCGCCGCAAATGAGGCCCTGGCCAACTTGAGTATCAAGGGCTACTCAAAGAACCGCTCGGAGGTGCTTCCTGTTTCTGACAGGGGGGCAACGGTGATGTCTCCATACGTTCGCCACAACATCATTTCGCTGCAAGCTCTGTGGGACTGGGCTGAATCTGCCGCCCAGTGGGACAGGGACAAGTATCGAGACGAACTGTTGTGGCAGGAGTACGCGCGTCACCTCTACGCACGGGTTGGACCCAGGCTCTTTAGCAATCTTCGGTTTGAGCAAAATTGGGAAACCCCCGGCGATGGCTGGGAAAAGGGATTGGCCTGTGTTGATTTTGTGGTCGATGAGCTCAATCAAAATGGCTGGCTTGTAAACCAAACCCGAATGTGGTTGGCATCGCATTGGACCATTCGTAGCGGCAAGGGCTGGCTTCACGGTCAGGAGCGAATGCATCGCGAGCTGCTTGATGGCTCGCGTGCCGCCAACCTACTCGGCTGGCAATGGACAGTGGGTTCGGGGACTGGAAAGCCATACGGATTTGCCAGGTGGCAGGTTGAAAAGCGCGCTCCAGAGCTGTGTCGAGCTTGCCCGCTTCAAAAAGCTTGCCCGATAGAAAGTTTTCCAGAAGACCAGACCCTCCAAGCTACAGAGCCAGAGGCCCTCCTGACCACTGATCCGACACCAGAAACAACAACGGGTCCACTCGCGCCGGTCAGAACTGAAAAGCCAGAAAGAGTGCTTTTGACCATTGAATCACTGGGCGATGACGATCCCGCGATGGTGGCAAACCCTGAATTACCCGTGGCATTTGTTTTCAACGAACAGGCTCTAGCAAAACTGCAGCTTTCATCGAAGCGACTGTATTTCTATCTCGAAACACTGCAGGACCTGGCCAGCAGACGCGACCTGTCTGTTTACCTTGGAAACCCCTTCGAGTTTGCAGAATCAAACAGAGTGGCAATCACGCATGCACCGGTTCCAAGCTTTTTGAAATTCCAGAACCTGGCAGAAGTCCACCCTTACTCTTGGCTAAGGCTGCCTCACTCTGGGTCAGTCAGATCTTTCAGCGCCTGGCGCGGAAAGCTGCGCTGAGGTTGGCGCCGGAAAGCATCACCGAAATTCGATATCAGTGCGGGTTATGCGTCAGATCCAAACTCAGTCATGTGATGGGGGAGGCTTTCGTCCTTACCAAACATGAAGTGCTTGCTCATGTCCGGTGAGTAGTTGGAAAGTGCTGTTTTCCCGCCCAGCGCTTCGGCCAGAGCACGGTGATGGATGACACTCGCGCCACAACAAAGCCCAATTACTTTCGCGCCGATTGAGTGAGCAAATTGACCAAACTCCGCCGTTTCGTATCTGTTGGAGTTTTGAGCCTCTAGGGCATCTGGGAAGGTCCTGCCGGTTGGAAGAACTGCAGTGTTGCCAGGGTCTGGCAAGTTAAAAAGCGAAGTGTGCTTACTGTTGGTTCGGTAAGTTGCCGGCATTGCAGACATCGGGTGCTCGCCTATCTTGGAGCGAATCTCTTCAACGATCGGTCTGATGGTGTTCGGCCCCTGGAAGCAGTTTGTGCCAACAACGTCTGCTCCGGCTTCTGCGAGAGCCTTGCAGGCCTCTCCGGGGCTATAACCGTCGCGGAGCGTGCCAGTGTCAAACACTGCAACATTCAGAATCGAGGGCAATCCGGCTCGCTGAATTTCTTCCAGTGCAATTATCGCTTCACCCAAGTAATACATGGTCTCGGCAACAATTAGGTCGGCGCCCTCTTGTTTAGCCCAGCTGATCATCTCGCGATACATCGCCCGCACCTGCTCATGGGTTTCTGGGTTATCCTGGTCATAAATGTTGGAGTTCGATATATTTCCGGCCACAAAAATCTGGCGGTCTTGCTCCTTGGATTGCTCTTGAGCAATACGTCTTGCGATTCGCATCGCCTCGCGGTTCAGAGGCTCTAGCAAATGTTCCTGTCCAATGATCCGCATCTTTTCGCGGTGCCCGTTGTAGGTGAAGGCAAGTGCGATATCGCTGCCAGAGCGCAAGAAGTCTCTTGTTACTTGCTCCAGCACCTCAGGGTGCTCAAGGGCAACTTTTGGGACAAACTCTCCGGCAGTTAGGTAGCCACGTCGCTCAACTTCAAATAGATAGCCGCCAGCCATGATTACCGGTGAGTCTTGGGCAACGCGTTCTCTAAAGTTATTGGCGGTCAATGGCGGCTCCTTTGTTGCCCGCAGGTTATCAGCAGCCATAGCGATTGACGAATCCGCTATGACTCATTTGACTCTTAGACTTGACAGAATGACCAACTCCGCTGTGCGACTGCTTTTTGCAGATCAGCTTGGCCCTCACTTTGACGATGGGGGACAGGTTCTGATCCCGGAGGTGCTCAGCCCACTTATTTCCAGAAGATATCATCGCCAAAAGGCCCACCTGATTTTGTCTGCCCTAAGGCATCGAGCGCAAGAGCTTGGCGGTCGCGCTGAACTAGTGCGAGGAGATTCATACCACGAGGTATTGAAAGGCCGCGATCTCAGCGTCGTAAATCCAACTTCGAGGGGCCTTCGGTCGCTGCTAGCCGATTTAGGTAAAACCGCGGCGGTGGAGGTGCTTGCGGCAAGAGGCTTTGCTGCAACCGAAGCCGAGTTCGCTGACTGGAGACAAACTCAGGGCAGCAAGCGGCTGCTAATGGAGAATTTCTATCGGGACCGGAGAGTAAAGACCGGTGTTCTGATGAATACAACGGCCACTGGAGAGCTTTCTCCCGAGGGTGGAAAGTTCAATTTTGATCACGAAAATCGGCAGCCACCACCCAAAGGGCAGCTGACGCTGGGAGTTGCTAGCGCCTGGTATCCAGTTGAGGACGAAATTGATCAAGAAGTAAGGCTCTACTTGGATCAGCTTGAAGCTGATGGGAAAGTGTCCTTCATTGGCAAAGATGGGCCGAGGTTATTTCCTGCAACCAGGAAAGAGGCGCTGTTGGCACTGGATAACTTTGTGTCTAATCGACTGGCAACATTTGGAGCACATGAAGATGCCGCCATGAAAGAGGATTGGGCGATGTCGCATTCGCTTCTGAGTCCGGCAATGAACCTCGGGTTATTAGACCCAATGGAGGTAGTTCAAGCTGCCGAGCGGGCTTACCGCGCTGGCGGAATTGAGCTTGCAAGTGCAGAGGGTTTCATTCGCCAGGTGATGGGTTGGCGGGATTGGGTTTGGCATCTTTACTGGCATTTAGGTGACAGGTTTGAGACCGCAAATTACTTCCAGCACGAAAAGCCGCTGCCCGAGGCTTTTCAGGAGTTGGATCCAGGGCTTTTAGAGTCCAGTTGCCTGCAGCAAGTCATCGTTGAAATTCGAGACCGCGGTTGGACCCATCACATCAATCGGTTGATGGTGCTCGGGAGCTTTGGGGTGCAGCGGGAGCTTGATCCTCAAGCTTTGAATGATTGGTTCATAGATGCCTTCGTGGACGGAACCCCGTGGGTTATGCCAGCCAATGTGATTGGAATGTCCCAGTATGCAGATGGGGGCCTGACGGCAACCAAGCCATACACCTCTGGCGGCGCCTATGTGAACAAGATGACTGACTACTGCAAGGGGTGTCAGTTTTCACCAACGGTTCGGGTCGGTGAAAAGGCATGTCACTTCAGCGCCGGTTACTGGAATTTCTTGGATAAAAACAAAGACTTACTAAAGGGCAACTACAGAATGGCACAGCCGCTTGCTGGCCTGGGGCGACTTAGCGACTTAGCGGAGATTCGCAGCCAAGAGGCCAACCGGAATCAGTTCTAGGAAAGCGCAATCAGCTCCGCGTAGCCTTCGTTCCAGTGGTCCTCGTCGCCATCAGGCAGAATCAAGACTCGCTCCGGGTTTAGTGCTTCAACCGCACCTACGTCGTGAGAAACCAGCACCACGGCTCCCTTGAAACTTGCCAGTGCACTCAGAATCTCCTCGCGGCTTGCTGGGTCCAAGTTGTTTGTCGGCTCATCTAGCAGCAGCACGTTGGCAGAAGAGACCACCAATGAGGCAAGTGCCAATCTGGTTTTCTCGCCTCCGGACAGAACTCCTGCTGGCTTCGAAACGTCGTCACCAGAGAACAAGAATGAACCAAGAACTTTTCGGGCGTCAGTGTCAGCAAGGTTTGGTGCAGCATGCTGCATGTTTTGCAGAACCGTCTTGTTCACATCCAGAGTCTCGTGCTCCTGGGCGAAGTAGCCAACCTTTAGGCCGTGACCTGGAATCAACTCACCGGTATCGGGCTTGTCCACCCCAGCAAGAATTCGCAGCAGCGTAGTTTTACCGGCACCGTTCAGGCCAATGATGACAACCTTGGAGCCCCGGTCGATTGCCAGGTCAACTGCAGTAAAGATCTCCAGAGAGCCATAGCTCTTACTCAAGTTCTCCGCCATCAGTGGGGTCTTGCCGCAGGCGGCAGGATCGGGGAACTTGATCTTGGCAACCTTCTCGACCTCGCGGACGTCGTCCAGCGACGACAGTAGCGACTCGGCCCGGCGAACCATTTGCTTGGCAGCGACTGCCTTGCTGGCCTTTGCGCCAAACTTTGCTGCCTGCAACTGCAACGTGCTGGCCTTTTTCTGGGCAATAGCGCGCTCTTTCTTGCGACGCTCTTCATCGGTCTCACGAGCCTTTTTGTATTGATTCCAGCCCATGTTGTAGATGTCGATGACAGTTCTGTTGGCATCCAGGTAGAAAACTCGATTCACGGTTTCTTCAACCAAGTCCACGTCGTGACTGATCACGATCAGGCCGCCCTTATAGGACTTTAGAAATTCGCGCAGCCAGACCACGGAGTCGGCATCTAAGTGGTTTGTCGGTTCGTCCAGAATCATGGTTTCGGCGCTGCTGAACAGAATTCTTGCAAGCTCAATCCTTCTGCGCTGTCCTCCGGAGAGCGTCTTCAGGGGTTGGTCTAAGACCTGGCCCTTGAGTCCCAGGTTGCCGGCGATGGCAGCCGCCTCGGCTTCAGCGGCGTAGCCGCCAGCAGCCTGGAAGCGCTCTTCAAATTTTGCGTAAGCGGTCATCGCGGCGGCAGCAACTTTGGGGTCGTCGCTACCCATTTCGAAGCTTGCTTGAGTCATGGCCTCGAGCGTGTCGCCGAGATTTCTGGCGTTTAGAATTCTGGTTCTTGCTAACTGCTCTGGATCGCCGGTTCGAGGGTCCTGTGGAAGATATCCGATCTCGCCATGTCGATCAACAAATCCATGGGAGGGCTGACCGTCGCCGGCAAGAATCTTGGTGAGCGTTGTTTTTCCGGCTCCATTGCGGCCAACCAAGCCAACTTTGTCACCCTTATCGACGCGGAAGTTGACCTCGTGCATCAAGACCCTTGGGCCGATGCGAATCTCGAGGTCGCGCACGCCAATCATCTGAGTGTCTCCAAAGGGTTTTGTCGCAAATCGGATGCGACCAACGAGGTCACCAGTCTACCAAGGATCACCATTGCTGACAGTGCTATTTCCTGCAGGCTAAGACGGGCGTGGCAAGACAGCCTGTTTCGCCCCGGCGCTAGAATCTGGCTATGAGCATGCTGCAAGAACTCAAGAGCGTTCCAAACATGCTCAGTGCGCTCCGGCTGTTGATGGTGCCGGTGTTTCTAGTGTTGCTACTAAACGGTGAATTTGTTTGGAGCCTGATCATTCTGGCTTTTGCAAGTGCGACTGACTGGCTTGACGGCCAGATTGCCAGGAGGTTCAATCAAATAACCCGGCTCGGGCAGATGCTGGACCCAGCTGCGGATCGCCTGTTTATTTTTGCAACCCTGATTGGGCTGACTATCAACGGCAACATCCCGCTCTGGCTCGCGGTAATCGTGGTCTCTAGGGACCTAATGCTGCTGGCGGTCTACCCGGTTTTGGCAAATCACGGTTATGGGCCGTTGCCGGTCCACTTTTTGGGCAAGGCCGGCACCTTCGCGCTGCTCTATGCGTTACCACTTCTGTTGATGGCTGATGTTTGGCCGGAATCTGACTTTATTGTTTTGCCGCTTGCTTGGGGCTTTGCCTACTGGGGAATAGCGCTCTACTGGCTCTCCGGAGTGTTTTATGTGGTCCATGTAATAAAACTGGTGTTTTACGACAGGAAAAAATCCTCTAAAGTGGAGTAAATAGGGGAGGCGTAAATTGTCCAAGGATTCTTTCAGAAGCGATGAAACAGCGCGTTTTTCTGATGACCTTATCGCCAACCAAACACCAGTTTTAACCGAAGAGGAAGCCTCAGCGGTCGCTGCCCTGCCTGAGAATTCAGCACTTTTGATCTCTCACCGCGGTGCCGGGGCTGGGTCTAGGTTTCTTCTTGACCAGGATCTGACAGTTGCCGGGCGTCACCCAGAAGCAGATATCTTCCTGGATGATGTAACAGTCTCTAGAAGACATGTTCAGTTTGACCGAAAGCAAAGAAGCTTTAGGCTCACTGACTTGGGTTCTATGAATGGCACCTACGTCGATGGCGCCAGGGTTGATTCAGTTCAACTAACTACAGGAACAGAAATTTTGATTGGTAAGTTCCGACTTACCTTTTACTCATCACAAAAGGATTCGTAAGTCATGGAGAGTGCACTATCTAGACTCCAAGACCATCGTCGGCTCTACACGATCGGTCAGGTGTTAGCTGTTCTGAAGCCGGAGTTCGGAGACCTCAGCCCATCGAAACTCAGGTTTCTGGAAGATCAAGGACTGGTTACCCCAGAACGAACCGAGTCTGGCTACCGGAAATTCTCAGATTCTCAGATTGAGCGACTGCGCATTATTTTGACACTGCAGCGCGATCAGTATCTGCCGCTGAAAGTCATTCGAGATCACTTGGACGAGCTTGACGCTGGCCGTCAGCCACTTTTGCCAACTGCCACTCCGGCGTCACTGCGCAAGGGTCAGCGTTTTTCAACCGCTCAGTTGAAACTGGAAACAGGATTGAGCGATGCAGGTTTCAGAGAGGGCGCAGAACTTGGCCTGTTTGGAGCCCAGCCACACTCTTCTCATGAGGTGGAAATCGCCTTTGCCCTGGTTGGGCTGGAAGAATTTGGTATTCAGCCAAGACACCTGAGGGGCCTGAAGTCTGCAGCTGAGCGTGAAATTGGAATCATTACCGGAGTCACAGAGCCTGTGCTTCGCAAGAAGGCGCCCGACAGCGCTGCCAAGGCCGGCCACATTTCCCGTGAGATCGCCGAGCGCTTTGGTGCAATTCGTTCGCACCTGATTGCAGAAGTAATCGAAGAGATCGAAAGCTAATGCGACACGCCGAAGCCGGAAGTGTAACCCTAAACCTGAACTTGAAGGCAGACTTAGAAGTCTGTGAAATTTAGGAGTAACGGTGGAATCAGAAACAAGCATGCTATTCACCGACGGATTGCCGAATAAAGACATCGGTTACCGCGGAGCATCCGCTGCCGCCGCTGCGGGCATCACCTACCGTCAGCTTGACTACTGGGACCGCACCGGCCTTGCCGTGCCGTCGATTCAGGGGGCAACTGGCTCCGGTTCGCAGCGCCTTTACTCTTTCCGCGACATCTTGGTCCTAAAGCTCGTGAAGCGACTATTGGACACCGGAGTATCGCTCCAGCAGATCAGGGTTGCCGTTGAGCAGCTTGCGCTTGCAGGAATTTCAGATCTAACCAACACCACCCTGATGTCCGATGGCGCCAGGGTTTACCTCTGCACCTCGCAGGATGAGGTGATTGATTTGCTAGGGCAAGGCCAGGGCGTCTTCGGAATCGCCATTGGTCGAGTGCTGCGCGAGGTTGAGGCGACCCTGGTCGACTTCGCTGCTGAAGAGGCTCTTGTTCACGATGAACTAGCCGCTAGACGAGCCAGAAAAATCTCTTAGCGTCTAAACCAACGCTTCTTTTTGCGTTCGCGCCTGGTCGAGGGCTCAACCACCGGAATCGACGCCGTTTCAATAATTTCTGCCATCGGGCTTTGCTGCCCGCGCAAGGTGCGCCCAACGACATTTACTCGTTCGCGCTTGGCTTCTACTCTTTCAAAATCAGCAATAATGCCGGCAAGCAGCCAGTCGAAGCCCTTGGCAACCTCAGCGGCACCCTCGGCCGGCCAAGAGTGAATTGGACGGGCAGCTCCGGTTGCCTGCTGCACGGCGGCTCGCTCTTCGAAATATGGCTGGAGTAGCAGGTCGCCGAACATTTCGCGCAATTCTTTGAGTCGGTATTCATGCTCATGAGACTGTGGCCGCAGTCGGTTCACCACAAAGCCGTAGAGCGAAAGTCTTGGGCTTAGCTTGGCGCTAATTTCTGCTATCGCTCGTTTGGCTCGGTCCGCCGCAATCACTGAGTACAGAGATGGTTCGGTTACCAAAATCACACGGTCGCTCGCCACCCATGCAGTTCTAGTTAGTGCATTTATCGACGGGGGAGTGTCAATGATTACCAGTTCATATTCATTCTCAATTTGCGCCAGAATTTCTTCGAGTTTCCAAACATCAGACACTGTCGGGGCTGGGTTGTCTAGCAAGAGTGAACGAGGAGATCCAACCAGAACGTCCATTTTTGACTCACGGCTCCAAGGGGAGGCGACTATGGCCCGCCGCAGAATTGGAAGCTTCGCGCCCTGCAGCACCTCTGCAACTGAGGCGTTCAGGTCGGCTGGAGCCGCCAGTCCGCTTGTTGCATCGCACTGCGGGTCAAGGTCGATCACGAGCGTGTCGATTCCCTTGTTCAGGGCAGCAGATGCCAGGCCCAGGGCAACTGTGGTTTTTCCCACGCCACCCTTTAGTGAACTCACGCTAAGTACATGCACTGCATTAGGCTACCTGTCATATAGGCGTTATCCGGCAACGCCACATCGGTTCAGCGAGGTTTGATGTTTAAAAAGATTCTGGTAGCCAACAGAGGTGAAATTGCGGTCCGCGCTTTCCGCGCGGCCTATGAAATCGGTGCGAAAACGGTAGCCGTTTATCCATTCGAGGACAGGAACTCCGTTCACCGGCTGAAGGCAGACGAGGCCTACGAGATTAAGGCCGAGGGGTCACCAGTTCGCGCTTACCTCTCAGTCGAGGAGGTGATTCGTGTTGCGAAGCTGTCCGGCGCAGATGCAATTTATCCGGGCTATGGCTTCCTGAGTGAGAACCCAGAGTTAGCCGAACAGGCCAAGGCCAATGGCATTGCGTTCGTCGGGCCCGCCCCAGAGGTTCTGGAACTTGCCGGCGACAAGGTAAACGCCAAGGCGGCAGCGATTAGAGCCGGGGTTCCAGTTCTAGCCTCCACGGCCGCCTCCGAGGACGTCAAAGGACTTTTGTCAGAGGCCAAGGCCATCGGGTTCCCACTGTTTGTCAAGGCAGTAGCTGGCGGCGGCGGTCGCGGAATGCGCAAGGTTGACACTGAGCCCGAGCTGGCCGAGGCGCTAGAGCAGGCAATGCGCGAGGCCGACAGTGCTTTTGGCGATGCCAGAGTGTTTTTGGAGCAGGCTGTTATCAGGCCGCGTCACATCGAGGTACAGATTCTTGCGGACAATCACGGAAACGTAGTGCATCTGCACGAGCGCGACTGCTCAATTCAAAGACGCAACCAGAAGGTAATTGAGATCGCACCGGCGCCGCTGCTAGACGATCAGTTGCGACAGCAGCTGTTTGTGGATGCGGTAGCTTTTGCAAAAGAAATCGGCTACCAAAACGCTGGCACCGTGGAGTTCCTGATCGAAACCTCCGGCCCAAATGCTGGCAAGCATGTCTTTATTGAGATGAACCCAAGAATTCAGGTTGAACACACAGTGACCGAGGAGGTCACCGACGTTGACCTAGTTCAGTCGCAATTGCGAATTGCCGCCGGAGCCACCCTCTCAGA
>Ga0233451_10002284_pt1 | contig 17602 bp, 16 predicted proteins | sample 011ome_29_FD_183052 | JGI IMG/M metagenome (GOLD analysis project Ga0233451, IMG submission 183052) | Coastal salt marsh microbial communities from the Groves Creek Marsh, Skidaway Island, Georgia - 011504CT (spades assembly) | ecosystem: Environmental > Aquatic > Marine > Intertidal zone >...
GCAATGTATTATATCTGCTGAAATAGATGAGGCGGATATGAGTAAAATGGACGAACACGTGGCCCGCCCCGAAAGTGTTGAGTTTGACACGCGCGCTCAGATTTCTGTGGAAGCATTCACTTGTGATGCAATGGAATAAAGTTGAGCCTGAGGTGCGCCAAAGCCACAAACAATTTCATAGGAGTGCCTTTAGTTGTCGGTTACCATCAAAGCATGGCTGTCCATTGGTAGCACTTATACTTATTTGACTGCGCTTCGTTTACGAAGTGTCGTTGAAGCATCAGGAATTAAATTGGATATTCGGCCGATCAGTATCCGCCAAATAATGAAAAATATGGACAATATTCCGTTTCCGCCCAGTAAGAAAACTAAAGTTGACTACATGTGGAGAGACATACAAAGGCGTTCAGAATTTTATTCATTACCAGTGCCTAACGTCCCAGCACCTTATCCACTCAAAGAATTTGATAGAGCCAACCTAGTTGGCATTTTGTATATTTTATGCTACACTTACAAGCACGGGATGGCGGCCTCTGCTGAACCGACAATCCAGAAGATGTCCTAGTGTATCCACAAGTGGTCCAAGTATACCGCCGTCCTATCTGCAGAATCTAATACTCTTCAGCATCAAGAAGCCACTTTGCAAGTCGCTGTCCTTTCGGCGTAACTATTCCAGTATTGGTTAACCAGCCCATGCAATAGGCATATACGACTGGCTTATATTGTATGCTCCCCACCATTGTCTCAGCGTAGTAGAGAATGGCCTCGTATGCAGCGGACCTATAAAATGACATAGCAGACCCTTCTTTCCTAAGTCTGCTCAAACCTAAATATGCAGATAATTGAATATTATTGGGCATGTGTCAAGTTTTGAAACTTTAATGCTGCACTCAGAACGTTAAGGCATCCGCGTCAGCACCATAACCAAAATCGCAATGATAGAAGCTGATGCGCCAATCATGATGGCCTCAAGGCGTTTCACGCGGAATTATACTTTGCAGATCAGGTGTACCACCATTCTTACCGTTATATTATTCTCTAATTATGGGCATGAATATCCACACTTTGGCTAAGGCAAGTATATGCGTAACTTCAAAGCACGACTACAGAAGCTAGAAGCAAAGAAACCACCTGACAAGCGGATTGTGCGTATTTACTGGGCCGATGGGACTTTTGTGGGTGAAATGAGCTACTAGCAAATTAATTTGTGGGGGCGAATGTGGGGGCGAAAATCGTCACAATATTGCAAGCTGTTGATAATATTATAATTAATGGAATATTATGGCGGAGCGACAGGGATTCGAACCCTGGAGACGGTCTCCCGCCTACACACTTTCCAGGCGTGCGCCTTCGACCACTCGGCCACCGCTCCGTTGGGGGGTGTTTAGACGGTTTATGGGACCAAGCGCAAGGGGTTTTTTAGGCTAACTTGGGATTTTTTAATCCGCAAAAAACAGGTTAACGCGGCGGTTCTGTTTGCCTTTTTTCTCGATCTTGCCCAAACGGATTGGGCCAATTTCGCCAGTTTTTGCCACATGCGTTCCGCCACAGGGTTGCAGGTCAATTTGATCCGTATCATTGCCAATTTTAACCAAGCGTATTTTGCCCGACCCACGCGGTGGTTGGACAGACATGGTTTTGACCAGATCGGGGTTTGCATCCAGCTCTGCGTCGGAAATCCAGCTCTCGGATACCGATAAATTCTGCGCAATCAGGTCATTTAGGGCGCGCTCGATCGCGTCTTTGTCTGTGGGCGCTTCGGGCATGTCGAAATCTAGCCGCGCCTTGGCATGGGTAATGGATCCGCCGGTCACAGGACGCGGAATAACAACGGATAACAAATGTAACGCCGTGTGATAGCGCATATGCGCATAGCGACGATCCCAATCAATGGTTTGCATCACCTCGGCCCCGACTGGCAACAGATCCAGATCCGCGGGATCAGGATAAATCACGATGTCTTGCTCGGGTGCTTTGCGCACATCTAAAACCGAAATGGTTTGGCCGGCGACCTCAAGCGTTCCCAGATCACAGGCCTGTCCGCCTGATGTGGCATAAAACAGGGATTGATCCAGAATAATTCCACCATCTGCCGTGTGGGCAACAACGTGGCCTTGGGCCATTTTTTGATAGGCATCTTGCAAAAATAGGGGTTTGGTCATTTTTTCAATTCGTCTATGTTTTTGATATAGATGTCGCGCTGCGCAAATGGGATTTCGATCCCCTCTTGGACAAAGCGTTCTGCGATCTGGTGATTGATTTCGGATTTAACCACATTCATATAATTGACGTCATGCAAAATGGCGCGAATTTCGAAATCCAGACTATCCGCACCAAAGCCCTGAAACACCACAGATGGCGGCGGGTTCAGAACAATCATTGACTGGTTCGATGCTATTTCGGCCAAGATCTGTTCAACCTTGCGCGTATCCGTGCCATAGGCCACGCCGACGGGAACAATCAAACGGCCGACCGTATTGCCACGGGTCCAGTTGGTCACCACCCCAGATACCAAATCGGCATTGGGGATGATTACATCCGTGCGGTCAAAGGTTTCAATTCGGGTCGAGCGGACGGAAATATCACGCACATAGCCCATTTTGCCGCCAACTTCGATCCAATCGCCCTGACTGACAGGGCGTTCAATCAGCAAAATGATCCCCGACACAAAGTTAGACACAATGTTTTGCAAACCAAAACCAATGCCAACGGACAATGCACCAGCGACAATCGCCAGCGATGATAAATCCAACCCCGTGGACGAAATGGCAGCCATGGCTGCCAAAAACACACCCACATAGCCAAAACCGGAAACAATCGCATTTTGCGCGCCTAAATCGAGTTTCGTTTTTGGTAACACCGTTCCCTTTAACGCAGATTGGATCAATCGCGTGGCGCCATAACCGATGGTAAAGACCATGACAAAGGTCATGAAATCAAGGGGCGAAATTTGCGTGCCGCCGATGGAAATACCATCTTTGAACTGGGTCCAAATTTCGGTCAAATTCGCCACACGCGCGCCCCAGATCAGCGCAAAGACCGGCATGGATGCCATAACAACCGAGAAATTGATCAAGACAGGCAATAATCCGTCGGCGGCTGTTTGGGCGCCACCTGCAATCGTTTTGTAAATCTCGATCAAGAGTTCTTGGACAATGAAGATAGCATAGATCAATCCAATCGTTGCAATCATCGGAAAGACGAAAACAATCGACAGGTTCGTGAATCCGATCAGTGCAAGAACCGGTGCAACAAAGCTGGCAAATCGTAATAAACGCCCAGTAATGCGCGCAAGCACACTGGTGACATTCGTTGCGCGCGCGCCATCCTCTGTGGGCGCTGCGCGTAAATGACCAGCAAAGCGATAAAGGACCAAAGACGCCAAACACACCAAAACAAAGGCCACAACAGCCCCCTCCTGCGTGTCAAAGGCAAACACCCGCATCAGGGCGCGATCAAACAATGCAACTGCGAATATTACTGCGCCAAATGTGACCAGTGACGACACAGCCAGCCGATCATCGCTGGGAAAATTTTGCAGTGTCGGGCTGGTCGAAATCGCCCGCATCGCCAAAATAAACTGGGCAGCCAAGATGACCATGACAACCGATGGGACGGCCTCCAACAATTGCGCGCCCCGCAACCCCCAAATCGGCACATCAGCCAAGCGTTGGACAAACATCCAAACCACCGCATAACGCGCCACGCCCACAGTTGCATTCGCAGCAAAGCCACAGACATATGCCGATTTTAACAGCGGCCGCGCTGCGGTTGCAATTTTACGTGCCGCCACTGTTCCCCACACGAACACCCCCAACACGAACAGCGCAACAACCACCAAACTGGGCAAGGCAGTCCGAATTTCGGCCTGTACCGTGGGCAATGCCCATTTCGTAGCCGTTTCTGCGGTAACAACGGATATTGCCCCCAGATACGCACTCAGCGCTTTGCCCCAATGATCTGGGACCAAAGCAGATGGACCCATTTCCAACACTGTATCCGTCCGGCGTTCCAACACCTTGCGGTCAATTTCGAGCACGATGGAATCTGCGCGGCTGTACGCTTCCTCGGCGCGCACAACAGGGGCCATTAGAGTGTTGATTTGATTGTTTAATTCGGCGCGCCGGTCGGCCAAGGGGTCTGACGCACCCTCACCCTCGGGCACGGGTGGCAATGTGGCCAGTTGTGATCGCAGCGCGGTGATACGATCTTTGTTCGTGGACTGGGCGGCTAGGAACTGATCTCGCCAGCCTGCGACCTGTGTGCGCAAAGCATCCAGTGCCGTTTCCGATGCCCTGTCCGTTTCCAACACGCTTTCTGCGCGGGTTGCTGTTGTCAACCATGTTGCATAGTCATCATCCGACACCGCCTGCGCAGAAACGGCGGTCGCCAAAACCAGCCAGATTAGAAAGCCACGCCAAAGCGACATATTTAGACCTCTTCAAACACTGTGGGGATATGCGATGTATCTTGTTCGATCCATGCCGGAACTGGCAAATTTTTCGACCGCAGAAATTCAGGATTGAATAATTTGGATTGATACCGCGTGCCGTAATCACACAAGATCGTCACAATGGTATGCCCCGGCCCCATGTCGCGGGCCATTTCAATGGCACCGGCCACATTGACGCCAGATGATCCACCCAGACATAACCCTTCGTTTTGCAGCAGGTCGAACACAATGGGCAGCGCGGTTTCGTCGCTGATTTGATAACTGTAATCGGGCGTTAGGCCTTCTAGATTGGCGGTGATGCGGCCCTGCCCGATTCCTTCGCTTATGGAACCGCCTTCGGATTTTAATTCACCAGTGGTATAAAATGAATGCAACGCCGCGCCCATTGGGTCGGCCAAACCGATTTTGACACCTTTGGGCTGCAGATATTCGGCCATACCCGCCAAGGTACCACCCGATCCGACGGCGCAAATGAACCCATCCACCTTGCCACCGGTTTGTTCCCAAACCTCGGGTCCAGTGGTTTCGATATGCGCATGACGGTTGGCGACATTGTCAAACTGGTTCGCCCAAATCGCACCGTTTGGTTCGGTTTTGGCCAATTCTGCGGCCAAACGCCCAGAATAGCGCACATAGTTATTGGGGTTTTTATAGGGGGCGGCGGGCACCTCGACCAGCTGTGCGCCGGCCAGCCGCAGCATGTCTTTTTTCTCTTGGCTTTGGGTTTCGGGGATCACGATGACAGTTTTGAACCCCATAGATGCCCCAACCAGGGCCAAGCCGATGCCGGTATTGCCTGCTGTCCCCTCAACAATGGTGCCGCCTGGTTTCAACAGACCCTTGGCAATGGCATCCTTGATAATGAACAGCGCGGCGCGGTCTTTGACCGATTGACCGGGGTTCATAAATTCAGCCTTGCCCAAGATGGTGCAGCCCGTTTCTGCACTGGCGCGGCGCAATTTAATCAAGGGTGTGTTTCCAACGGCTGACGCAAGATCAGAGGCATACTGCATATGTGAATTCCTTGTATTGTTAAATAACATCTAAGCACAATAACTCAGACTGACAATCCCTGCCCCACCTGAAATACCGATATCAATCGGTGGTGCCGATCCGCCGATAGTGATCCAACCATAAAATTGCGGCCGTCAATGGGACAACCCGACATTTGCCTGACATCACAAAATCAAACGCCCAATCAAATGATACGGACACGGGGCGGATATCTTCGCCCTCATCTGCATGGCCATGTGATTGTGTGTTTTGGCGGAATGCAGATAAATCGCACAGGCCCAAAAATTGATAAAAATAGGTGCTGGACCCGCCGGGACTGGGATAGCCGTTATACATCGGGATCAATTTGGTCAGGGACAGGCCCGCCTCTTCCATTGCTTCGCGGTGGGCGGTCTGCTCTGGTGTTTCACCCTGATCGACCATGCCCGCAATCGGTTCATAAAGCCAAGGATTTTGATCGCCGCGCCCAAAGGGGCCCATACGGAATTGTTCGATCAACAAAACTGTGTCCAACACAGGATCATAGGGCAATACCAAACTGGCGTCTGTACCGACGAACACTGCGCGTTCCAAAACCGGTGACATTTCGCCGTTAAATTTACGGTGGCTGATCTGATAATCTTTGACGGCAAAGAAATTGGTATAGGCTGGGGTTTTCGAAATGACCTCGATCACACGATCCCCAGCACCCTGTTCAACCGAGGTATCCGTCGCCTGCTGTGCCAATTGCAAAGAATAGGCCCGTGCCTCAATCATTGGGTATTTGGGGTCGATTTCATCAGCCGTTTTATAGCCAAAATGTTCCATCAATTCGGCGCCCGCCGCGCGCATCATAATGCCATAGCGGTCCTGCCAATCGGTCAAATCCCAAACGCGGTCCGACACGTAATCCATATCCGTGCAGGCATAAACCGATACTGTGCGCTCACCCAATTTTGTTTTAATTACAACGTCTTGTGGCTCATACACAAAGCCGCTTTCGTAATAATCCAGACGGCTGACATCACGCACGGACAGATCGGTGACATATATCCCACGCGCCACAGAGCCGGTTTGCGGGACAATCACAGGGTAATTCTGGCCAATCGCCCAATATACCGCGTGATCGGCCAATTGCGCATCAACAACATCAATCGTATCGCGCGACCGTCCAAGCACGATTTCCAACATATCCATGTCGCACAATGTGCCGTAAAAAAACATCGATGCCATGGCCGATCCCTTTCATTTATACTGGGATCTGCCATAGCGGTAATGCAGGCGATTGAACAGTCCCTAGCTGGGTTTTTTGATGGTGATCTGCGTCACATCGCAGTTCCCATATTCAAACGTCGACGCGCAAGATGTCAGATAAAAATTCCACATTCTGCGGAAACGATCGTCAAAGCCCATTTTTTCAATCTGATCCCAGCGATCATTAAACGTATCATGCCACATCCGCAGGGTTTGCGCATAGCTTTTGCCGAATTCGATGGATTTTTCCACCTCAAGGCCAGCTTTGACCACCTCTTGCCGTAATACAGTTGGGCTGGGCAACATGCCACCGGGGAAAATGTATTTCTGGATGAAATCCACCGTGTTTCGGTACACGTCCCAGCGTGCGTCTTGGATCGTGATGATCTGCAGCGTGGCGTTTTTACCGGGTTTTAGGCATTCTTTGACCTTGTCGAAATAAATGGGCCAATATTTCTGCCCCACGGCTTCGAACATTTCGATGCTGGCGATCCCGTCATAGGTGCCTGTTTCATCGCGGTAATCTTGTAACTTTAGCTCAACAAGATCTTGTAACCCATTTTTTTCCATACGTTTTTGGGCATACTTTAACTGCTCTTGGGAAATGGTCAGGCCCGTCACCTTTAGCCCGCGTTCCTTGGCGGCGTATTCGGCAAACCCGCCCCAACCGCAGCCAATTTCCAAAATGTGATCGCCGGGCTGTGCGCCCATTTGATCGACCATGGACGCATATTTCGCACGCTGCGCCATTTCCAAACTGTTGTCGCCTTGTTCGAAAATAGCAGATGAATAGGTCATGGTATCATCCAACCACAGCCCATAAAAATCATTGCCCAAATCATAATGGTGGCTGATATTTTTGCGCGCCTGTTTTTTTGAATTGGATTGCAGCCAAAACCGAAATTGTTCCCATTTGCGTACCAACCCCATTCCAGGGAATCCATCGTACAAATCACCGTTGTCGGCATGTACAAAATCCATAAAGGCCTGCAAATCAGGGCTGTCCCATGCGCCATCCATATAAGCTTCGCTAAAGCCCAGATCACCATCACGGATCAGGCGGGCGAATATGTCGTTATCGTTGATTTTGACATAGGCCACTGGGCCTGATTTGCTGCCTTCGACGCGGAACACGCGGCCATCGGGCAATTCAAAATCCAAACGCCCCGTGTTCAGTTTCGAACACAGGTTAAAGACCGGATGAAAATAGCGCGGCAAGTTTTTCTGCCCTGTCACAGAGGTGTAAATCATGGTCTCTCCCTAAAAGTCACGCGCTTGATAGGCATCCAGCGCGCGTGCCCGTCCGTCCGACGGTGTTATGATTGGTTCAGGATACGACATATTGGGCCGTAAATTCCAGTGTTTCGGTATCGCATCGAAATATGCCAAGGCCGTGGCCGTTGGCTGATGATGCAATTCACCAATCCATTGGCGCGCATAGCGTCCCGCCGGATCGAATTTTTGTAATTGGGTCACCGGGTTAAATACCCGAAAATAGGGTGCCGCATCGGGGCCAGACCCGGACGCCCACTGCCAGCCCATGGCATTGGATGCCGGATCCCAATCGATCAAACAATCAGCAAACCAGTTCAGGCCGATTTTCCAATGCGACATCAGGTGTTTGGTCAGATAGGATGCAACAATCATGCGACCGCGGTTGTGCATTGTCCCTGTCACATACATTTCGCGCATGGCTGCATCGACAAATGGGATACCGGTGCGCCCCTGTTTCCATGCGATGACATGGGGATGCGTTTCATCCAAATTCCACGGAAACTTATCCCAATCGGGTTTCCAGTTATCCGTCACGATATGGGGGGTGTGATGCATCAAATGATATGCAAATTCGCGCCAAACCAGCTCTTTTAGGAATGTCTCGGCCCCAGCGGATCCGCGCAACATTGCGTCATAGCCCATGTACCAACACTGCAGTGGGCTGATTTCACCCAAGGCCAGATTTTGCGACAATCCCGATGTCCCCAATTCATAAGGCGCATCACGACGATCATTGTAGCGATCAATGGGACCTGCACAGAATTCTACCAAACGCTCCATTGCGGCCGCTTCGCCTATGCGGGCGTATTTTGCAACATGGGGCAACCCGCGCACCATGGCGGCCCCCAAATTCCAATCCGCTAGTGTTTCGCTGGCAATCGGTCCATCAAATGACGCAATTGGTTTTGGGGCCGCAACCACCTGTGGCAGGTCACGCGATTTAACTGCATTCCAAAACGGGGTATAGACGCGGTATGGACCACCAGTTTTGGTTTCAACCGTCCAAGGTTCAAACAACAAATGCCCACCAAAACTTTGGGCATGAATGCCTTGCGCCTTTAGCTGTGATTTCACCTGCGTATCGCGCGCCACCGATTGCGGATCATAGGCCCGCGTCCAGTAAACCGTATCAGCGCCCGTTTCGTGTACCAGATTTTGGATGACATCCAGTGCAGGGCCTGATCGTAATATCACGCGCACCCCAATGGACGACAGCTGGGATATAAAATGATCCAGCCCCACGCCCAAGCGCCATTTCGGTGCGGCCCCCAAATCATCAACCAAGCCATCGCGCACGAACACCGCCAAAACAGGCCGCCCCGATGCACAGGCCGCAGCTAACGCTGGGTTATCCGCCAGACGAAAATCGCGACGAAACCAATAAAGTATCGGAGGAGATGTGCTCACCGAGTGCCTGTCCTGTTGTTCTTTAATTGGCTTACGCAGTAAACATCACTTTGGATCAAAGAAAATCATCCAAAGCATTCATTAACTTATCAATTTCTGCCTTGCGCGTATAATGCACAAAACTTAGCCGCAAAACACCGCGATCAGGATCGATGCCCATCGCGGTCAGGGGCCGCACGGCGTAAAAATCACTGGCCCCAGCCATGATGCCCTGTGCCGCCAAATTTTCAGCCAATTCTAGTGGGTTTGCTTGCGGGGATACGGCAACCGTGGGCGCACGGAACGCGGCATCGGCTGGACCCAACAGGCGCACGCTGTTTTTATCGCGCAGGTAATCCAACAGGGGTTGCAGCAGCTCTGCCTCATACTGGCGGATTGTATCATGCATCCGCTGCCCGCGCAGCGACAAGTCATCGTTTGATGTGCCAAAATGGTGGGTGTCAAAATCGACCAAATAATCCACCATTCCCGCACAGGCGGCCACTTGGGCATGATCGGGGCCCGCAGGGGTAAAACGTTTATACAGGCTGCCCGCGTTGAAAGAATGCGCTTGATTGGGCAACATTTCCCCCAAGGTCCGGCGGCTCACCATAATCCCCTGATGCGGTCCATAGGTTTTGTAGGACGAAAACATATAGATATCAGCGCCCAAATCCCCAACATTGGGAATCCCATGGGGCGCATAGCTGACCCCATCGACACAGACAAAGGCCCCAGCCGTATGCGCCATTGCAGTGATTTCGGCCACAGGGTTGATATGGCCCACCACGTTTGAACAATGGGGAAACACAACCAAACGGACCGTATCATCCAGCAGATCGGCCAAATCATTCGGGTTTAACACTCCGGTGTCTGGATCAATCGCCCATTCGCGCACTGTGACACCACGATCGGCCAAACGCCGCCATGCGCCGCTGTTGGCTTCGTGATCTTGGTTGGTGACAATAATGCTGTCACCAGCCGACATCCATTCGCCAAAGGCATGCGATAAAACATAGGTGTTTTGTGTGGTTGATGGGCCAAAGCTGACCTCATCCGTATCAACGCCCATAATTTCAGCCAATCCATTGCGCGCCAGATCCATTTCTTCGCCGGCCAGTCGGCTGGCCTCATAGGGGGCATAGGGTTGGACTTTGCTTTCGTGATAAAACCGAAACAGACGATCAATTACCGCGCGGCAGGTATAGCTGCCGCCTGCATTTTCGAAAAACGCCTGATTTTGCAGTGATGGTTCGGCAAATGCCGGAAATTGATCACGCACGAAATCGATGTCTAATGTCATGCAATTCCCCCGTTTAACGCATAAAATTTTCATGACTTGACCATGACTGCGCCCTGAGCGCAAGTGAAAAGCCAAGGGAAAATCCCTTGGCTTTTCTTGGTAGTTAGGTTGATCTGGTCAATAGATCAGGCATTGACGTCAACGACAACGCGGCCTTTGACCTGACCTTTCAAAATGTCGCGGCCCAATTGGGGCAAATCGGACAAAGTGGCAGCGTGGATCATCGCCTCAAGTTTTTCCATAGGCAGGTCCGATGCGATGCGTTCCCATGCGCGCACACGATTGTCATAGGGCTGCATCACGCTGTCGATCCCCAGCAGGTTTACACCGCGCAGCAAGAACGGGATAACCGTGGCAGGCAACCCTGCCCCACCCGCCAGACCTACGGCCGAAACCGAGGCACCGTATTTCATCTGGCCCAAAACGCGAGCCAGCATCGGTCCACCCACGGCGTCAACACAGCCGGCCCAGTTTTCCGTTTCCAATGGACGTTTGACCGTTTCATTGATTTCATCGCGCGCCACGATCTGGGTGGCACCCAGTGATGTCAGATAATCGGCCGTTTCAGGGCGACCCGTGACGGCGGCAACGTCATAGCCAAGGTTTGACAAAATCGCAGTCGCAACCGATCCAACACCACCTGCAGCACCTGTGACCAATACAGGACCCTGATCAGGTTGTAATCCATGATCCTCAAGCGCCATAACAGCCAGCATCGCGGTAAAGCCTGCGGTCCCCACAGCCATCGCCTGACGGGTAGTCAGACCTGCGGGCAACGGCACCAGCCAATCGGCATTGACGCGGGCTTTCTGCGAATAGCCGCCCCAATGCACCTCGCCCACGCGCCAACCGGTCAGGACAACGCGATCGCCCGCCGCATAGCGGGGATCATCGGATGCCTCGACTGTGCCGGCGAAATCGATGCCGGGCACATGTGGATAATTGCGCACCAAACCGCCACCTGGGCCGATGCACAAACCGTCTTTGTAGTTCACGGTGGAATAATCAACCGCGACAGTTACGTTGCCCTCTGGCAATGCGTCCAAATCAATTTGTTGAACGGCTGCGTTTGTTTTTCCGTCTTCGTTTTTTTCGACAACCAATGCGTTGAACATGGGGTCCCTCCTATTTCCAGAATTTTTCACGAACCACGGCGTCACGTACACCGTCGGGTGTGTGCACTTGGACCGCAGTTCCGTCATCCCAATGCGTCATACGGACCATACCGACAGCCACATTGGTGTTATAATCGGGCGAATAGGCCGCAGAGCTGACGCGACCCACGCGTTTGCCATTGGCCGTCACATCCCACCACCGATCACAAAGACCGACCGCAGGCCCGTCAATGTCAATGGCGCGGATTTGTTGCACGGGGCCCTCTTTGGCGACGCGCAACAACGCATCACGACCGATACAGCCCAAGGCATCATGGGTATCACAGAATTTGCCCAATCCGCATTCATGGGGGGTATTGTCGTCTGTCATGTCATTGCCATAGGACAACAACCCACCTTCGATGCGTTCGATCAGGTTGGGGCAACCGGCATGAACGTCATATTTCTTACCGGCCTCAAACAGCGCATTCCATAGGGCCATTGGAATACCATCATGCCCAGGCACATAGATTTCAAATCCACCCTGTTTGGAATATCCCGAACGCGCAATCACCAAGGGTGTGCCATTGAAATCCAGCTTTTTATAACGGAAAAACCGAATATCGCGCACGGCATCGCCGAACACATCCGCCATCAAATCATCCGACTTTGGTCCCTGAATGGCTAATGGGCTGATATCGGGTTCATCGACCAAAACATCCAAACGCCAGCCGTTTGCAATGCCTTTGATCCAATACAGCAGATCACTGTCCGCAATGGACACCCACCAGTGGTCTTCGCCCAATTTAACCGCCACCGGATCGTTCAACATGCCACCCGTTTCATCAACGATGGGCACATAAAAACACTGTTCGGTCAGCATACCGCGCAGATCGCGCGGCGTTAGCATTTGCATCAATCGACCTGCATCTGGTCCGCGCAATTCGATCTGACGTTCGCAGGCCACATCCCAGATCTGCACCGCCTCTTTAAGGTGATGATAATCCTCTTGGACGCTGCGAAACACAGTTGGCAACAGCATGTGGTTATAAACGGTATAGGCTTTAACGCCCGCCGCCTCGACCCCATCGGAAAATACAGTGCGTCGCAACCGACGCGAAGGTGACAATACTGCCATGGTCTTTCCCCAAAATTAACGCTGACTTAGCGTGGACCTTTCCAGTCGATTTGACAGATTTCCGCCGAACGGCCATCGAAATCCCATACACGGCCAAAGGCACGCACGCGGCCTTGGGTGGCTGTGGCAACGGTGATATCTGGGCCCATCCAATATTCAGTGTTTGTGACAACCTGATCTTGGCCGCCCTTGCCTGGAACGGGGACAACTTCGCCTTGGATTTTTTTGCCAACCATCAAACGGCGTGCTTTGCCTTCGGTGGTAAATTCAACGGGTGAGCGTTCGGCGCCCAAGAATTCAGATACCAACACTTTGAACAGGCCAGTTGTACCACGCGCCTTGCCGCTAAAGATATTGACCAAACCGTCATAGGCTGCGTCATTTGCACGTTCGTCGATATAGGCCGCCGCTTTCCAGTTGCCGCGCGCCATCAGACCGGGAATTTCCAAAACCAAACCGATGTTCAGACCGCTTAGGTCCTGATCACCATAATGGCCGCTGTCGATGCGTACACCGGCCCAAGCCTGACAATATCCTTCGGTTGGGGCATGTTTGCCCAGTGAAATCACACATGGACAAAATACGGTACAGTTACAGTTCAGGATCAATTCACCCTTGATTGCCCAAGGCACCTCGCCCACGGGCAGATCGTTGTTCGATGTCACAACATCCATTGTATCATTCGCCATCTGTTTACTCCTCTCAGATGAAATGTGTCAGCTGCCACAGGCCGGATGCGATCAAAATATACCCCACCGGTTTTGTGACATACCGCCCAATGTCGGGCAGTTTTTCGAAAATCATTAAAATTGTGGCCAGCGCCATGAACGCCAAATTCATTGTTCCACCGACAAAGGCCAAGGCCATCAGCGCCCAGCAGCACCCCAAGCACACCAATCCAAGCCGCACGCCATTGCGAAACGGCCCTTCGGCAAAATGCTGCATAAAAAATGTCAGCGGCGCGCGGCATTTGGACAAACAAGCCTCTTTCAAATTTGAAAACTGATAGGCGCCTGCGATTAACAATAACGCGGCCGTCAACCCAGCAGACAGGCTTTGCCCAAATTGATCAATCAAATTCAATTGAAACAGGAACAATTGCAATCCGGCCGCGATGGCAGAATACCCAAACCACACCAATCCATAGCCCACACATAAGGGCGCAAAATCCACCTGAGTGGATGATCTCAATTCTTCGTATGTGGCAAAGGCAGGCAAAGCCGTGGGCGCCATCATCGCAGCCGACATCAACACCCACATCGCAAAAATGCCGAAATATCCCGCCGCATCAGGGGTCACCACGCAAAGGCTTTGCCAAAATCCTAACCCATAGATTTGCGACAAAGACCGCATGTCCGATGGGATCGCCATCGCATACAGCCCCATCCACGCCACCAAAATGACGCCAAACAAAACCAGCCAGTGAATACCCGTCATCCGACGATAGTGCTGTGAAAACATTTTGCGCAGTCCGTTACGAATCTTTGTTGCTTTTTAAATGTCAGACTTTTAAATGTCTGACAAATGAAAATTAACACAAATGACCCAGCCGACCTTTCGGCACAAATCGCCAAAGCCATCCGTGATGCCATCATCGCGGGTCAATTGATCATTGATGAACGCCTGCCTTCGGAACAGGAACTGGCCGAACAATTTCAGGTCTCCCGCCCTACCGTGCGCGAGGCCTTGAAACGACTGGCCGCCCAATCACTGATCCGAACCCAGCGTGGCGCCTTTGGCGGGGCATTCGTGAACCGCATCCAATACCAAGACGCCTATAGCCAACATGTCACAACATCGACACTGTTGCTGTCGATGAATGATGTCAGCTTTGATGTCGCCTGCGAAGCGCGCTTTGCCATGGAACGCGCCTGCGCCCCCATGGCCTGTGCCCGCCGGACCGCCGATCATCTGGCCACGATGCGCGCCGAAATTCACCGCCAATCACAACCGGGCCTGTCTGACGAAAGCTGGTGCGCATCCGATGTCACCTTTCACCGCGCCTTTGTGGATGCCGCGGGCAACCCTGTGATGTCCTATCAGTTGGCCGGCGCGGTTGAAGCGATGCAACCCCTGATGAATATGATCACATTTACCGCCCGATCACGGGAAAAAATCATCGATCTGCACGCGCGGATCGCCGATGCGGTCGAAACTCAGTCACCTGAAATATGCGGCCAGCTGTTGGACCAGTTGGCAACCTACACCTCAGAGCTCGCAGTAAACGTGCTCACCGCACGCGCCACACGCGACGCTGAACGATAGGCTTAAACACATCTCTAGCTTCAAGACTTCAGTCTATCAGCGCTAGACTTCAGAAACGCGGCAATGGATTTTATTGTACAATCCTGATGCAAACTGATCCCGAATTGCACGTTGCGGACCCTGAAATGGGCTAGGTGACTTTCGGCTTTAGCGTCTCGAACCTTGATCAGGCCCAAGCAATCCTCAGATCTGCTGGGCTATGTCGTTATTAAATGGGGATGCACATGTCACATAAAATAATCTTGGCTGTCGCAGCCATACTGTCATTGATTGCCTGTACATCAGGCACAACAATAGACGAAATCAACGATAAAGAAAATAACGTACCCGATACGACGGAACTTGCACCGTTGAATGGCGAATTTCTTGAATATTTACGCGGCGACGGTACTGGGCCACTTTATTACACCCAAACCAAAAAAAATGATTTACCTGAGGGTAAAGCCATTCGTTATCAAGGTGTCGCGTTAATTTCACCGCAATATAACGGCGCAACACAACCTGAACAGCAGATTGCCTTTACTGGAACGACTGAAATCGCGCTTGATTTTACGAATGCGGATGGTGCGCTCAGCGGAAAGATTAGTAATCTGCGCGAAGAGGTGGTAAAATCTGATGTTGAACTGCCAAAAGACAGCGAAGGATACACAAGCTTTAAAGATCTGACCAAAGAGCAGATAGATGAATATTTCGAAATCGCAAACACGTTTTCGGGTGATATTATGGTGTCAGGTACCGCTTTGCGGGATGGTAGCCTGACTGCAAACGTAAATGGGTCGTTGACCCCAACGCAGGGCGATACATCCGCTGTTACAATCCAAGACACCCTAAAGGGTGGCGTGTATGAAACCGGCGAAACAAATGGTACGATCGGTTTGGAAAGCAGCTATGATCCTTTTGATGGTGACGACCAAACAGGCGAACCAGGTAACATCACATCGACAAATTCAGCGTATAATTTTTCAAACATCACAACGACGATTTTCGCCAAATAACTTTCGCCAAGTGATGAAATCTGATTAAAATCCAACGTCCCCCTTTTCATTTTGAATTGTGGGGCTTATATCTAGGATGTCTTTCGGGACTATGGACATAAACGCGCGCGTAATAAGCGGATCGGACCCGGGGGCGGTACCCGGCAGCTCCACCAAACACCCGTTCATTTGACGGTCTTGGGGCTGAAATAGGATCGACGAACGTCTAAAGGTGTTAGCTTTGTCTCGGCTGTCTGCCACCGTTACCGGCGAAAACTGTACAATTGCAAATGACAATCGTGCTCCAGTAGCAATGGCTGCGTAAGCAGTCGGAGATACTGAAATCTTAAGCCCTATTGCCTAGCCGCGATAGGCGGGGTTCGCAGGTTCCTGGCAACAGAATACCTGCACTTTATCCCAATAATCGTGTGTGCTGTTACGCTTACCTTGGCTGTCACAAAGTGTGTCGCCAGTAACCCAGCGCTGTTGATGTGCGCTGAAAAACAGCCTATGGCGTATTAAATTCATCCTATTCATCATAAGTTTATTTGGAGCAAGCCCGCGAGATGATGAAATATTTCTGTCTGCTGTGTCTGAGTGTGCTGATTGCCTGTTCCGCCGAACCCGACAGTGTGGATGACAAGAATAAAACAGCCAACGCCCACACGCAATTGATGGCGAGTCCCATGACCGATGAACACGCTTTGGCCAAAAGAAAATTATTTTTGCAACGTGATTATGATAGCAGTGACGCCCCCACTGAAAACCGCATTGTTGATGTTGCGAATTTTCCCAAATCACCAGTTCATTTTTCTGGTCACGTTTTGCTGGTGATCAGTGACTATAGGAAAAATGGAAGGAAGTATCTAAGAGAGGCCCTTGGCGACAGTGACATTACAATTGATTTTTCCGCACGATCGCCCCGCATTTCAGGAAGCGCCGAAAATTTTGTTTTGATCGAGAGCGAATATACCGGAAATTTCCGAAGTCGGAATGTGGCGCTGAAATCAACTAAAATTGTGGCGACCGCAACGGGGGCATTACGGGCCAGTGTTCGTCTAGGGTCGTATGATCAACCGTTTCGGTATTACGGCCAGTTGGATATTTTGGATAATTTAGGAAAAATTGCAAATACCACCGTCCAATCGACCGTGACCGATGGGTCATATTTACGATAGACGACGGTAATTTGGCCCCCTATGGTTTATTGAAAACAATAAATTGGTTGACACAGTAACGATCAAATCTGATGGGGTTGGTGGTTTTTTTTCCATTGACGGCGAACGCTCGTTCATGGGTGCCCTAACCTCGAACGTCATTGCCGACATCGAACGAGATTTAGACGTTTACGGCGCTAATACAATCGTTTGGGCAAAATAGTCACGCCGGATCTACGTGTTGCAGATAAATCAGGGGAAAAACCAAACAGTTTTTGACAGTTGTTTTGGCTTTTCCCCTTTTGTTTTT
>Ga0233451_10002285_pt1 | contig 17598 bp, 13 predicted proteins | sample 011ome_29_FD_183052 | JGI IMG/M metagenome (GOLD analysis project Ga0233451, IMG submission 183052) | Coastal salt marsh microbial communities from the Groves Creek Marsh, Skidaway Island, Georgia - 011504CT (spades assembly) | ecosystem: Environmental > Aquatic > Marine > Intertidal zone >...
AAAATTACTTGACCATTCAGTATAACTCATATTAAAATACTCAATCAAATCACTGTCCCATACTCTGTGAAGATTTGTAGATTTTCCAAACCACTTTAAGCGAATACTATTTCCTCCTCTATCTTCCTCACGGCCAATGTGCATAGGTTGATGTAAATCACCAATAAAATGTACAAGAAGCTTTAACTGGAATTCCTTTTCTTGATCAGAGGCATTTTTATCTTTTAAGACTGCTATAGATTTTTGAATCCCTTTATAAAGATCCCCCTCTTCATTTGATTTAGACACGTCATAATCTACCTCCAAAGGAATATTAATATAATGGTAGGGACTATAAGCTTTGAAGTGCTTGTCCGATTTTATTTCATCAGGATACGTAGAAACGTATGCGAGTGAAGAGCCATGTAGTATTTTTTCTACCGCTTTTAAGGCTTTTTTATTGAGGTATTGCGTTGCAATTTCTCCGATAACTCGATGACCTGTTTGTCCCCAATCATCTGAAAATGAAGTGGAAAAACTGAGTTGAAAAGATATTAGCGATAGGATAATTATTCGTAAAACCATGGATTGAATTATTAGACTTTAAAAATACTAATTACATACACAAAACAACAGTATTTAGTAGTAATATTTACAAAGAACTGAATTTATAGTCACATATATTTTGGCATAATTCAAAGAGAATTAACTTTGACATCTCATTAAAATAGTTTTAATAAATGTATTACGAACACCTTTGCCTAGATCTTGATGGCACCACTTTAGCTTTAAAAAATGATATTACTGACTTTTGCGCAAGGGTACTCACAAAAGTAAACGAAACTACTAAGGTTATATTAGTTTCTGCTCGAATTCCATCAGGTATGTTTTATATTCAAGATAAAATTAATGCCAAGAATCAAGCATTGATTTGCTATAATGGAGCCTATATCATTGAAGGAGATCGTGTAATTGAAGACATCACACTTCCCTTTGATCAGGTATTAGAAGTAGCCTCAATTTGTAGGGAACTAGGAATTGATCTCGGTATTTACAGCTATAATGATTGGTGGGTTCCGGCAGATTCACTGCGTGTACAAAAAGAAATTAATAACACGAAGACCGTTCCAACTATTGAAGATACTCAGACCACTTTAGAGCGACTCATACAACAAAACAAAGGTGTACATAAACTCATGCTTATGGGAACAAAAGAAACTGCAGATAAAGCGCAACTAGAATTAGAAGCTTTTACGGTGCCACTTACCACCTATCGTTCTAATGATACGCTTATTGAACTAGCACCTTTTGGAATTAATAAATACCGTGCCATCCAACAATTAATAGGAACTGATCTATCAAAAGTAATCGCTTTTGGAGATAATTTCAACGATATAGAAATGATTCAAAATGTTGGCTTAGGTGTAGCTGTTGCAAATGCTAGACCAGCACTTAAAACTGTAGCTGATGAGCATACTTCATCCTGTCAGGATGATGGAGTAGCTCATTTCTTAAATGACTATTTTGATTTGCAATTTTAACGCTTTGGTTTATTTTCCTATTTTTAGTGAATGAAGGAACCCCTATTTACTGACGATACAATTGTTTTTGGAATACTAGCTTTATGTATTGGCTTTGTATTTATTACTTCCACTTCTACACATGCTAGTTGGAAAAAATTCTACAATTTTATGCCGGCTGTTTTAATGTGCTATCTGTTACCGTCCATCCTGGGTAGTCTTGATATTATATCTGATGAACATTCTAATCTTTATTTTGTAGCTAGTAGGTACTTACTCCCCGCTTCACTGGTGCTTATGACCCTTAGTATTGATTTAAAGGCTATTGCAAATCTTGGTTCCAAAGCCTTAATCATGTTCTTTACCGGCTCATTTGGTATTATTATTGGAGGTCCTATAGCACTTCTTGTGGTATCTTTAATCAGTCCTGAATCCGTTGGAGGAAATGATTTTGATGCTATTTGGAGAGGATTAGCTACAATTGCAGGTTCATGGATTGGGGGTGGAGCAAACCAAGCTGCCATGCTTGAAATATTTCAATATAATCCAGAGAAGTATGGTGGTATGGTGCTTATCGATATCGTAATCGGAAATATCTGGTTAGCACTTTTATTATTAGGAGTAGGTAAAACAAAAAAAATAGACCAATGGCTTAAAGCTGACACCTCTTCAATTGAAGCTCTTAAAGAAAAGGTAACTACATTTACTGCTTCTATTACTAGAGTTCCTACACTTAATGATTATATGGTACTCCTATTCCTAGCATTTACATCGGTAGGTATTGCTCATTTGCTTGGTAATAACCTGAGTCATCTACTCATCAACTCCTTTGAGTGGATATCTGACAAAAAGAGTTTTTTTTCATTCTTGGGCTCTTCCTTTTTCTGGATGATTGTCATTGCAACCCTCATTGGAATAATGCTATCTTTTACCAAAGCTAAAAATTATGAAGGTGCTGGTGCCTCAAAGTTTGGTTCGGTATTTATTTATATACTCGTAGCAACTATAGGTATGAAAATGGATCTGACTAAACTATTTGAAAACCCAGGACTTATACTTATTGGCATAGTTTGGATGGGAATTCATGCTTTGTTGTTGATTATCGTTGCAAAACTCATTAAAGCTCCCTACTTCTTTTTATCGGTAGGTTCTCAAGCTAATGTAGGTGGTGCTGCATCTGCACCAGTAATTGCTGCTGAATTTCATCCATCGTTGGCTTCTGTAGGCGTACTATTGGCGATTTTGGGTTATGTGGTTGGTACTACTGGAGCACTGTTTTGCGCCTATTTGATGGAAATTGCTTCTAAAATTTAATTAATTAGCATAGATTATGCATATTTGTGCAGCTTAAAAAAAAACAAATGAAAAAATTATACGCCTTAATTACTTTGTCATTTATTATTGCCTCATGTAACACCACTTCTCCTACCGGTAACCTTCAAATTCAAGGCACCATTAAAGGGTTAAAGAAAGGAACTTTATATCTTCAACAATTACAAGATACCTTACTGGTAGCTCTAGATTCTATTCAAATCAATGGTGATGGCAACTTTGCTTTTGACACCACTATTGATGAAGCTCAAATTCTTTACCTCAACCTAGAAAAAAAAGATAATAACGAATTCAATGACCGTATTCGCATTTTTGCTGAACCAGGTAAAATTTCTGTCAATACGTCTTGGAACACCTTTGATATCAGTCCGGAAATCAGTGGTTCAACATCTCATGAAGTATTTGAAAACTTCCAAAAGATGATGAGTCGATTCAACAACAAAAACCTGGAATTGATTCAACAAGCCTTATCCTATAGTCAAGAAGGAAATCAAAAAGCCATGGATTCACTTATCGAACTTAATAATAAAAATGAGCTAAGAAGATATTTGTTCGCCATCAATTATGCCCTTAACCATAAGGAATCTGTTGTAGCCCCATATATTGCAGCGGTAGAAATTCCAGAAGCCAACCCTAAATTTCTAGATTCCATCTATCGAGTATTACCTGCTCCTGTAGCAAATTCTAGATACGGAAAACAATTAAAAAGCTTATTGAGTCAAGAATAAATTGTAATTTAGCAGCTCAATTAAAATATGCGTTATGGCAAGTATTAAAAACTTAAAAAAAGATTTAAATTACGTAATCGGTGACCTCATCGAAGCGGTTTATATTTGGGAGGCTGTTCATCAAAAGTTCGATTCAAAAGAAGCTGAAGCGATTATCGATGAAGCGATTGCTACATTTGATGAACTCACCGTAGAGATCAACAAAAAAGATGTTGAAGATCGTTCAAAACACCTCAAAACAGTTAAAGCTAATTTAGAGACCAAAGCCAAAGGTTTAATCGACAAAATCAATGCTTTAAAATAACAGATTAAAACCAGCTTTAGCTGGTTTTTTTATGTCGTTTAATTAATAAAACACCTCTATTAGATGAGCCGTTCCTTTTAATGTAAGTTGCTCAATTTGTGCCGGTATTAAAATAGTCTCTCCAAAATTCAATACATACATCTTTTTATTTACTTCGATCTCAACAGCTCCCTTTACTGAAAGGAGAATAGTAAAACTCGATCTATCACTGAAGTTCAATTCACAACTTCCCTTTAAAGGGATAAAGTTGGTTTTAAAATAAGGACAATGAACCAAAGTGTTGGGCTGATTTTCATCCGTTGTATAGGATTGCTTAAAACCATCAACCCCGTTGTAATTTAATGCCTCAAGGGCTAAGTCTGTATGTAGTTCTCTTTTATTACCATCCTTATCGATACGATTAAAATCATATACTCTATAGGTTACATCAGAAGTTTGTTGTATTTCAGCAAGTAACGTTCCAGCCCCTATGGCATGAATGGTTCCCGTTGGTATAAAAAACGTATCTCCTTCTTTAATGTGATGATACTGTAATAAGGACTCTAAACACTCTTCCTTTAAGGCTTTTTGATAGTGTTCTTTGGTTACTCCTTCCTTAAAACCAACAATTAAACGTGCATCATCTTCTGATGATATCACATACCACATTTCTGTTTTACCTAATGAATTATGACGCGTTTTTGCCAATTCATCTCCAGGATGTACTTGAATGGAAAGGTCTTGAGCTGCATCGATAAATTTTATCAAAATAGGAAATTCATTTCCAAAATCATTATAAACGGACTCTCCTACTAGATCAGCTCCATAGCTACGAATCAACTCATCCAATCGTTCTCCTTTAAAACATCCTTCACTAACGATAGATACCTGATTCTTTACTCCAGAAAGCTCCCATGATTCTCCTATTTTAGATTCTGAATAAGGTTTTTGAAGCACCGTTTTAAGTTGATCTCCTGCCCATATTCGATACGCAAAAATTGGATTAAATTTTAATGGTTCTAATTTTTTCATTTACTATATGTTACAGAATTACAATGGATTTAATAGAGATTATCACGCTATTTATTTGTAGCTATAATACAAGGCTTAAAAGATGATTATTAGTTATTAATGAAGTGATTATATTCCTTAAAAATAATCTTAAACCACGCAGTATAGTGCTCTGGGTGTACTTCAATATCCTTCTCAATATCCACTGGTTTCATCCATTTCCATGAGGCAACTTCATCTGGATTAATTTTAGGTACTCCATTATAAGTACCCTGCATAACATGATCGAATTCATGTTCAGTAAGTCCATTATCAAAAGTAGCTTTATAGGTAAAACTAAAGAGTTCTTCTAAATCTACTACAAATCCCATCTCTTCCATTAACCTTCTTTTTCCTGCAGTTAGATTAGCTTCTCCATCTCTTTGATGACTACAACAGGTATTCGTCCACAATCCAGGAGAGTGGTACTTAGATAATGCGCGTTGTTGGAGCATCATTTCTCCACTATCATTGAGTATAAAAACAGAAAATGCTCTATGAAGTAACGCCTTTTCATGAGCTTCCATCTTTGGCATCAAGCCTATTTTATTGTCATTTTTATCGACTAATATTACCTGTTCTTCCATAGCCTATAAAATTAAAGGTTTCCAAAGAAACAAGATAAAAAAACCTTGAATTTAATGTACTTTTGTAAAAAAAAATTTAATGAGTCTACTAAAAGAGCTACAAAAGAGAAGAACCTTTGGTATTATTTCCCATCCAGATGCAGGTAAAACGACCTTAACTGAAAAATTATTATTATTTGGAGGAGCGATACAAGAGGCTGGTGCTGTGAAAAATAACAAGATTAAGAAAGGAGCAACTTCTGACTTTATGGAAATTGAACGTCAGAGAGGAATTTCTGTAGCTACTTCCGTACTAGCATTTTATTATAAAGACAAAAAGATAAATATTCTAGATACTCCTGGACATAAGGATTTTGCAGAGGATACCTTTAGAACCCTAACAGCTGTAGATTCGGTTATTGTCGTTATCGACGTTGCAAAAGGTGTAGAGGAACAAACAGAAAAACTAGTTTCGGTATGTCGTATGAGAAACATTCCCATGATTGTATTTATCAATAAATTAGATCGTGAGGGTAAAGATGCATTTGATCTTTTAGATGAGGTGGAACAAAAATTAGGATTACAGGTTACACCAATGAGTTTTCCTATAGGAATGGGTTATGAGTTTAAGGGGATCTATAACCTCTATGAGCAAAACATTAACCTCTTTAGTGGAAATTCAAAAACAAATATCGAAGAAACTATTTCCATTACAGATCTCAATGATCAAGTCTTAGATGATTCTGTGGGTGAAAAATCAGCAAATGAGTTAAGAGATAATTTGGAACTTGTTGCAGGAGTATATCCTGACTTCGACAAACAAGCCTATCTAACTGGTGAACTTCAACCCGTCTTTTTTGGTTCTGCACTTAACAATTTTGGCGTACGTGAACTCTTAGATTGTTTTATAGATATCGCTCCTACTCCAAGACCTAAAAAGGCTGAGGAGCGATTGGTGAATCCTGAAGAAGAAAAGTTAACGGGATTTGTTTTTAAGATCCATGCCAATATGGATCCAAAACACAGAGATCGTTTAGCGTTTGTTAAGATTGTTTCTGGAACCTTTGAACGAAATAAACCGTATTTACATACGAGAATCAATAAAAATTTAAAATTTTCATCTCCTAATGCATTTTTTGCAGAGAAAAAAGAGATCATCGACATCTCCTACCCTGGTGATATTGTAGGGCTTCATGATACTGGAAACTTTAAAATTGGTGATACGCTAACAGAAGGAGAACTACTTCATTACAGAGGGATTCCAAGCTTTTCACCAGAGCACTTTAGATACATCAACAATGCTGATCCAATGAAATCTAAACAATTAGAAAAAGGGATCGACCAATTGATGGATGAAGGTGTTGCTCAGTTATTTACGTTAGAACTCAATGGGAGAAAAATTATTGGAACGGTTGGCGCACTTCAATATGAGGTGATTCAGTACCGTTTAGAACACGAATATGGTGCAAAGTGTTCGTATGAAAACTTTCCAATACACAAAGCCTGCTGGGTAGATGCAGAGGATGAAAAAAGTGAGGAATTCAAAGAATTTTCACGTGTTAAAGCTAAATTCTTAGCAAAAGATAAAAAGGGGCAATTGGTGTTCCTAGCTGATTCTGCATTCTCCTTACAAATGACAGAAACAAAATACCCTTCAGTTAAATTAAGGTATACTTCAGAGAAGGAATAAGTAGAAAACGAATAATATAAAAAAGGCAGCTAAATTAGCTGCCTTTTCTTTTTATGCTTCTCCGGTAGGTCCTCCAAAATTTAGAGGAATCGGAGGTTGATCGTATTCTTGAATCGGTCCATGAACCGTTTCGAATTTCTTTACATTTTCATGAAGTGCCTTGAGCAATTTCTTGGCATGTTGAGGAGTCAGGATGACTCTACTTTTCACCTTTGCTTTTGGCGCTCCAGGCATAAGCGATATAAAATCAACTACAAATTCTGAAACTGAATGATTGATAACAGCTAAGTTGGAATATGTCCCCTCCGCAGTTTTCTCATCAATTTCAATATTGACTTGTTGTTGTTTCTTTTGATCGCTCATTACTTATGAAAATTTAAGTTCTTCTTTACGTGCTAAAAGTTGTTCGTACTCATCTTTAGAACCTACGATAATATTATCATACTCTCTAAGTCCAGTACCTGCTGGTATCTTATGTCCTACAATAACATTTTCTTTGAGTCCTTCTAATTCATCAACTTTACCACTTACCGCTGCTTCGTTTAATACTTTAGTAGTTTCCTGGAAGGAAGCTGCAGAAATAAACGATTTAGTTTGAAGTGATGCTCTCGTAATACCTTGAAGTACTGGAGTTGCAGTAGCTGCAACAGCTTCTCTAGCAACCACTAAAGCTTTATCTTCACGTTTAAGTAAGGAGTTCTCATCTCTAAGTTCTCTTACAGTAACAATTTGACCTGCTTTGAGGCGATCAGAATCACCAGCATCTTCAACAACCTTTTTACCAAAAATCTCATCGTTTTCTTTGATGAAATCACTCTTATGAGCCAATTGATTTTCAAGGAAGATGGTATCTCCTGGATCTTGAATTCTTACCTTACGCATCATTTGTCTTACAACAACTTCAAAGTGCTTATCATTAATTTTCACCCCTTGTAAACGGTATACTTCTTGTACTTCGTTTACTAAGTACTGTTGTACTGCTGAAGGTCCTTTAATTGATAAGATATCATTAGGAGTAATAGATCCATCAGAAAGTGGCATACCCGCACGGATATAATCGTTTTCTTGAACAAGGATTTGATTCGAAAGCTTAACTAAGTATTTCTTAACATCTCCTGTTTTAGATTCAACGATAATTTCACGGTTACCTCTTTTGATTTTACCGAATGAAATTACACCATCAATTTCAGATACAACAGCTGGATTAGAAGGGTTACGTGCTTCAAACAGCTCAGTAACTCGTGGAAGACCTCCAGTAATATCCCCTGCTTTAGCAGATTTACGTGGAATCTTAACTAAAATCTTACCTTCAGCAATCTTATCTCCGTCCTCTACCATTAAGTGAGCACCTACAGGTAAGTTGTAAGAACGTAACGTTTCACCTTTAGTATCAACAATATGAAGTGTTGGTATTAATTTCTTGTTTCTAGATTCTGTAATTACTTTTTCTTGGAAACCAGTTTGCTCATCGATCTCTACTTGATAAGTAACTCCTTGCTCAATATTTTCAAAAGCAATTTTTCCTTTAAATTCAGAGACAATAACACCATTATAAGGATCCCATTGACATATAACATCATCTTTCTTAATCTTATCTCCATTTTTAATAAATATTTGAGAACCATAAGGAATGTTATTCGTACTTAAGGTAAGTCCTGTTTTAGCATCAACAATTTTAATTTCAGATGATCTTGATATGACAGTGTCAATAGCATTTCCTTCGCTTCCTTCACTCTTAACAGTTCTAAGCTCTTCAATTTCAGCAATACCATTGAACTTAGCTAACAATTTGTTTTCTTCTGAAATGTTACCTGCAATACCACCTACGTGGAATGTTCTAAGGGTCAACTGAGTTCCAGGTTCACCGATTGATTGAGCAGCTACAACACCTACAGCTTCACCTTTTTGAACCATTTTATTGGTAGATAGGTTTCTTCCGTAACACTTCGAACAAATACCTTTATCTGCTTCACAAGTAAGTGGAGAACGAACCTCTACTTTTTCAACTGAAGAAGCTTCTACACGTTTAACGTCTGATTCATTGATTTCTTGACCTGACTTTAAAATTACCTCTTCAGAGATTGGGTCATATACATCGTTAAGAGAAACACGTCCTAAGATACGTTCTCCTAATGATTCTACAACTTCTTCATTCTTCTTAAGTGCTTCAACTTCAACACCTCTTAAGGTTCCACAATCTTCAGAATTGATTATAACATCTTGAGATACATCAACTAGACGTCTTGTTAAGTATCCAGCATCCGCAGTTTTAAGAGCGGTATCGGCAAGACCTTTACGAGCACCGTGAGTAGAAATAAAGTATTCTAAAATGGATAACCCTTCCTTAAAGTTAGAAAGAATTGGATTTTCAATAATCTCTCCACCACCGGCATTTGATTTCTTAGGCTTAGCCATCAGACCACGCATACCAGTTAACTGACGAATTTGTTCTTTAGACCCCCTTGCTCCAGAATCTAACATCATAAATACAGAGTTAAATCCTTGTTGATCTTCACGGATACGTTTCATTGCAAGTTCCGTTAGCATAGCATTTGTAGAAGTCCAAACATCAATAACTTGGTTATAACGTTCGTTATTGGTGATTAGCCCCATATTATAGTTTCCTATAATAGCTTCCACTTGACCGTTTGCTTCTTCAATCATTTGTGTTTTCTCAGCAGGGATAATAATATCACCTAAAGAGAATGACAAACCACCTCTAAATGCAAAATCATATCCCATCGCTTTAATTCGATCTAAGAATTCAGCAGTTTGAGGAACAGATGTTACAGAAAGGATGTCACCAATGATATCACGTAGGGCTTTCTTGGTTAATACTTGGTTGATGTATCCAGCTTCTTCTGGAACAACCGTATTGAACAATACTCTACCTACGGTAGTTTCAATAATTTGATACGTAAGCGCTCCATTTTCATTAAAATCTTTTGCTCTTACTTTGATTCCAGCGTTCAAATCAACGCGTTTCTCATTAAGTGCAATAGTTACTTCCTCAGCAGAATAGAAAGTCATTCCTTCTCCTTTAACAGGAAGTTCTGGAGTAGATTTACGTTCTTTGGTCATATAATATAGACCAAGTACCATATCTTGAGAAGGTACCGTAATAGGAGAACCGTTAGCAGGGTTAAGGATATTATGAGAAGCCAACATTAATAATTGAGTTTCTAATATAGCCTCAGGCCCTAATGGTAAGTGAACCGCCATTTGGTCACCATCGAAATCCGCGTTAAATGCGGTACATGCTAATGGATGTAAACGAATCGCTTTACCTTCGATTAATTTTGGTTGAAACGCTTGAATACCTAAACGGTGAAGCGTTGGAGCACGGTTAAGTAATACTGGATGACCTTTGATCACATTCTCTAAGATATCCCATACTACTGGCTCTTTCTTGTCGATTATTTTCTTCGCAGACTTTACTGTTTTTACAATACCTCGTTCGATCAACTTACGAATCACAAATGGTTTGTATAACTCAGCCGCCATATCTTTAGGTAATCCACATTCATAGAGCTTTAATTCAGGCCCTACAACAATTACAGAACGTGCTGAATAATCCACACGTTTACCCAATAAGTTTTGACGGAAACGTCCTTGCTTACCTTTTAAAGAATCAGAAAGTGATTTGAGTGGACGGTTAGACTCCGTCTTAACCGCTGATGATTTTCTGGTGTTATCAAAAAGAGAATCTACCGCTTCTTGAAGCATACGTTTTTCGTTACGTAAAATTACTTCAGGAGCTTTAATTTCAACCAATCGCTTTAAACGATTGTTTCTGATAATTACTCTACGATATAAATCATTTAAATCAGACGTCGCAAAACGACCTCCATCTAAAGGAACTAGTGGTCTGAGTTCTGGAGGAATCACAGGGATTACTTTAAGAATCATCCACTCTGGATTGTTTTCTCTATTTTCTTTAGAATCTCTAAATGATTCAACAACTTGAAGTCTTTTTAATGCTTCTGTTTTACGTTGTTTAGAAGTCTCCGTATTTGCTTTATGTCTGAGTTCATAGGATAACTCATCTAAATCTAAACGCTTTAAGATATCGATCAAACACTCAGCACCCATCTTAGCGATGAATTTATTTGGATCAGAATCCTCTAAGTATTGATTTTCAGCTGGAATAGATTCCATGATATTCAAATACTCTTCCTCGGTTAAGAAATCCATTTTATGAAGTTCCTCTCCTTCTGCATTCTTCGCAATACCAGGTTGTATTACTACGTATCTTTCGTAGTAAATAATCATATCTAATTTCTTAGAAGGTAACCCAAGTAAGTATCCAATTTTGTTAGGAAGTGAACGGAAATACCAAATATGAGCAACAGGAACCACCAGGTTGATATGACCTACGCGATCTCTACGTACTTTTTTCTCGGTAACTTCTACCCCACATCGATCACAAACGATTCCACGATAACGGATTCTTTTATACTTTCCACAAGCACATTCATAATCCTTTACAGGACCAAAAATACGCTCACAGAACAACCCGTCACGCTCTGGTTTGTGCGTTCTATAATTAATGGTTTCAGGTTTTAAAACCTCCCCTTTAGATGCAGCTAAAATAGATTCTGGTGATGCTAATCCGATAGATATTTTATCGAATCTTTTTACTGCGTTATTATCTTTTTGTCTTGCCATAACACTATGGTGATCTAAGTTAATTCTTAATTAATACAATTCTCAAGCTACTGCTTGTTACTCTTCTAAACGGATATCTAATCCTAAACCTTTTAATTCATGCATTAACACGTTAAATGATTCAGGTAATCCTGGTTCAGGCATGGTCTCTCCTTTAACAATAGACTCGTAGGTTTTTGCTCTACCAATCACGTCATCAGATTTAACAGTTAAGATTTCTCTTAAAGTTGCAGAAGCTCCATAAGCTTCAAGTGCCCATACTTCCATCTCTCCAAAACGTTGACCACCAAATTGAGCTTTACCTCCAAGTGGTTGTTGTGTTATGAGTGAGTAAGGTCCAATAGAACGAGCATGCATCTTATCATCTACCATATGTCCTAATTTCAACATATAGATAACTCCAACGGTTGCAGCTTGATCGAATCGTTCTCCAGTTCCACCATCGTAAAGGTAGGTATGACCAAATCTTGGTACACCTGCCTTATCAGTGTAACTGTTAATCTCATCTAAAGTAGCTCCATCGAAAATTGGTGTAGCAAACTTTTTACCTAAGTTTTGTCCAGCCCATCCAAGTACAGTTTCGTAAATCTGTCCGATGTTCATACGAGAAGGTACCCCTAATGGATTAAGAACAATATCAACTGGTGTACCATCTTCCAAGAATGGCATGTCTTCATGTCGTACAATACGAGCAACAATACCTTTGTTTCCGTGACGTCCAGCCATTTTATCACCCACTTTAAGTTTACGTTTTTTAGCGATGTAAACCTTAGCAAGTTTCATAATACCAGCAGGAAGTTCATCTCCAACAGAGATGGTAAATTTATCTCTTCGTAGATTTCCTTGAAGATCGTTTAATTTAATCTTGTAATTATGTAAAAGATCTGCGATTATGTTGTTTAAATCAGTGTCTGTTGTCCAAGAACCACCAACAAGGTGAGCGAAGTCATCCACTGAATTAAGCATTTTCATCGTATACTTTTTACCTTTTGGTAAAATTTCTTCTTCTAAATCGTTTAATACACCTTGAGAAGTTTTACCAGATACTAAAGAGAATAATTTTTCAACTAAACGATCCTTTAATTCTTGGAACTTTACTTCGTATTCTAACTCAAGTTTAGTGATCGCTTCTTTGTCTTCAGAACGCTTTCGCTTATCCTTAATCGATCTAGAAAATAACTTCTTATCAATAACAACTCCTCTAAGAGAAGGAGAAGCTTTCAATGAGGCATCTTTTACATCACCAGCCTTATCTCCAAAGATCGCTCTAAGAAGTTTTTCTTCTGGTGTAGGATCAGATTCTCCTTTTGGAGTAATCTTACCAATAAGTATGTCACCTGGCTTAACTTCAGCTCCAACTCTGATCATTCCATTTTCATCTAAATCTTTAGTTGCTTCTTCAGAAACATTTGGAATATCATTGGTTAATTCTTCAGCTCCAAGTTTAGTGTCTCTAACTTCAAGGGAATATTCATCCACATGAATTGAAGTAAAGATATCTTCTCTTACAACTCTCTCCGAGATTACAATCGCATCCTCAAAGTTATACCCTTTCCAAGGCATGAAGGCTACTTTAAGGTTTCTACCTAAGGCTAATTCACCTTGTTGTGTAGCATACCCTTCACAAAGCACCTGTCCTTTAGTGACCTTATCCCCTTTTCTCACGATAGGTTTTAAGTTAATACTAGTCCCTTGGTTAGTCTTTCTAAATTTAATGAGGTTATAGGTCTTAGAATCAGAATCAAAAGAAACTAATTGCTCCGTTTCAGAACGATTATATTTAACCGTAACCTTTTGAGCATCAACATATTCTATAACTCCATCTCCCTCAGCATTAATTAATACTCTAGAGTCAGCAGCTACTTGTTTTTCTAATCCAGTACCAACAATTGGAGATTCTGGACGTAATAACGGTACTGCTTGACGCATCATGTTAGATCCCATCAATGCACGGTTCGCATCATCATGCTCTAAGAATGGAATTAAGGAAGCAGAAATCGAAGCAATCTGGTTTGGTGACACATCCGTATAGTGAATCTCCGTTGGATCTACTACTGGAAAATCTCCCTCTTCCCTTGCAATTACCTTTTCACGATCGATAGTACCATCTTCTGTTAATGGAATGTTGGCTTGTGCAATTTTCTTTCCTTCTTCTTCTTCAGCACTTAAGTATTGGAAATCTCCTAAATCAACTTTACCATTTTCAACCTTTCTATAAGGCGTTTCTAAGAATCCCATTGGATTTACTTTAGCAAACACAGAAAGTGAAGAAATAAGACCAATGTTTGGTCCTTCAGGCGTTTCAATAGGACATAATCTTCCATAATGTGTGTAGTGAACGTCACGTACCTCAAATCCAGCACGCTCTCTAGAGAGACCTCCAGGCCCTAGGGCTGATAAACGACGTTTGTGCGTAATCTCAGCAAGCGGATTCGTTTGATCCATAAATTGAGACAACTGGTTAGTTCCAAAGAACGAATTAATAACCGAAGAAAGTGTCTTCGCATTAATTAAATCTATAGGAGTAAATACCTCGTTATCACGTACATTCATACGTTCTCTAATCGTACGAGCCATACGAGCTAAACCAACACCAAATTGTGATGAAAGTTGTTCTCCTACAGTTTTTACACGACGGTTTGACAAGTGATCAATATCATCGATCTCTGCCTTTGAGTTAATCAAGTTAATTAAGAACTTGATGATCGTAATGATATCCTCTTTGGTCAACACTTGTTGATCCATAGCAATATCAAGACCTAATTTTTTATTCATTCTATAACGACCAACTTCACCTAAATTATAACGTTGATCAGAAAAGAATAATTTATCAATAATACCTCTTGCGGTTTCCTCATCAGGTGGCTCAGCATTTCTAAGTTGTCTATAGATGTGCTCCACCGCTTCCTTTTCAGAGTTTGTTGGATCCTTTTGAAGGGTATTGTGAATAATTGCATAGTCAGACTGCGCTTGATTTTCTTTGTGTAAAAGAATCGTCTTCACATCAGTCTCAAGTATTTCTTCGATATGGTCTTTTTCAAGAACCGTATCACGATCTAAAACGATCTCATTTCGTTCGATAGATACCACTTCTCCAGTATCTTCATCAACAAAATCCTCATGCCATGTATTAAGTACACGAGCAGCTAATTTTCTACCTAAATATTTCTTAAGTCCTGTTTTAGAAACTTTTACTTCTTCAGAAAGGTCAAAGATTTCAAGAATATCCTTGTCTCTTTCAAAACCAATAGCTCTAAAGAGTGTAGTAACAGGTAATTTTTTCTTTCTATCGATATAGGCATACATTACACCATTAATATCGGTAGCAAATTCAATCCATGATCCTTTAAAAGGAATAACACGAGCTGAATATAATTTTGTACCATTAGCATGGAATGATTGCCCGAAAAATACTCCAGGTGAACGGTGTAATTGAGAAACTACAACACGCTCAGCACCATTGATAACAAAAGTTCCTGATGGTGTCATATAGGGAATAGTTCCTAAATATACATCTTGAACAATAGTCTCAAAGTCTTCATGCTCTGGATCGGTACAATAAAGTTTTAATCGCGCCTTTAAAGGGACACTATAAGTAAGACCTCTTTCAATACATTCTTGAATAGAATATCTAGGAGGATCAACAAAATAATCAAGGAATTCTAAAACAAATTGGTTTCGTGTATCTGTGATTGGAAAGTTTTCCATGAAGGTGTTATATAAACCTTCATTGCCTCTCTCGTCAGATTTGGTTTCTAATTGGAAAAAATCCTGAAACGATTTTATCTGAATGTCCAAGAAATCCGGGTAGTTCGGTATGTTCTTAGCGGATGCAAAATTGATTCTTTCAGTCTGATTTGTGAACATCAATGGACAATTTTTAGATTAAAAATACTATGCAATAGGTGGTATATAGCTTCATATACCATTATAAAAAGGCTTAGGTCTAGCCGCAAAAACGGAAAGACCTAAACCAATTATGGAGTATGTGTAAGCTTACTTAAGCTCAACTTCAGCTCCTGCTTCTTCTAAAGATGCTTTAATTCCTTCAGCTTCATCCTTAGCAATTCCTTCTTTAACTGCTTTTGGTGCGCTGTCAACAATATCTTTAGCTTCTTTAAGTCCTAAACCAGTTAATTCCTTAACTAATTTTACTACAGCTAATTTAGAAGCTCCAGCGGCTTTAAGAATAACATCAAATTCAGTTTTCTCGTCAGCAGCAGCAGCGTCTCCACCTGCAGCTCCTCCAGCAACAGCAACAGCTGCAGCAGCAGGCTCAATACCGTACTCTTCTTTTAAAATGTTAGCTAATTCGTTAACTTCTTTCACTGAAAGGTTAACTAGTTGTTCTGCGAAATCTTTTAATTCTGCCATTTTTCTATCGTTTAATAAAATTTTTAAAAATATAATTGTTTAAGTGCGTACTTATTATTTTTCAGATAAAGTTTTAAGGATACCTGCCAATTTTCCACCACTTGATTTAAGCCCTGAAATAACATTCTTAGCAGGTGATTGTAATAATGTAATAACATCACCGATAAGTTCTTCTTTAGACTTAATTGCAACAAGTGCATCTAATTGTTCATCTCCGATATAAACTTCCTCTTCAATATAAGCTCCTTTCAATAAAGGCTTATTTGATTTTTTTCTGAAATTCTTAATCAGTTTTGCAGGAGCATTACTTTGCTCTGCAACCATAATTGAAGTATTTCCTTTCAACACTGTTGAAAGTTCACCAAAATCCTTATCTGAAGCTTCCATTGCCTTTGCAAGCAAGGTGTTTTTAACTACGTTTAACTTTACATCAGCCTTATATGCTGCTCTTCTTAAATCAGAAGTTGATTGCGCATTTAAACCTGAAATATCAGCTAAATAAATGGTTGCATTCTCTGCCAGCTGAGTAGTTAAATCTTGTATAACTTGTGCTTTTTCTTCTCTTGTCATCTCTTAAATATTAACTACTAGTTAAACTACTTTTGTATCTAATTGAATACTAGGACTCATTGTTGAAGACAAATAAATGCTTTTCACATAAACCCCTTTTGCTGAAGTCGGTTTTAACTTCTTTAAGGTATCTAAAAGTTCCATAGCATTATCTGCTATTTTATCTGCAGAGAAAGATACTTTTCCAATTGCAGCATGTACAATACCCGTCTTATCAACTTTAAAGTCAATTTTACCAGATTTTACATCAGAAACAGCTTTAGCAATATCCATAGTAACAGTACCAGTCTTAGGGTTTGGCATAAGACCTCTTGGTCCTAAAACACGTCCTAATGGACCTAATTTACCCATCACACTAGGCATAGTTACAATGACATCTACATCGGTCCAACCACCTTTGATTTTTTCCAAGTAGTCATCTAATCCAACATAATCAGCACCAGCTTCTTTAGCTTCTGCTTCTTTATCTGGAGTTACTAATGCTAATACTTTTACGTCTTTACCAGTTCCATGTGGAAGTGTTACAACTCCACGAACCATTTGGTTAGCTTTTCTAGGATCAACCCCTAAACGAACTGCAATATCTACAGATGCATCAAACTTAGCTTTAGTAATATCTTTAACTAAAGATGAAGCTTCTTGCAAAGAGTACAATTTGTTTTTATCAATCTTAGAAAGCGCTTCTTTTTGGTTTTTTGTCAATTTTGCCATAATAAAATGCTTTTAAGATTAAAAAGGTTTTTTTCCTGTAACTTTAAGACCCATAGATCTAGCAGTACCGGCAATCATCATCATTGCAGAATCAAGAGTAAAGGCATTTAAATCAGCCATTTTGTCT
>Ga0233451_10002307_pt1 | contig 17501 bp, 17 predicted proteins | sample 011ome_29_FD_183052 | JGI IMG/M metagenome (GOLD analysis project Ga0233451, IMG submission 183052) | Coastal salt marsh microbial communities from the Groves Creek Marsh, Skidaway Island, Georgia - 011504CT (spades assembly) | ecosystem: Environmental > Aquatic > Marine > Intertidal zone >...
AGGCACCGAGCCAGCCGTCATTCACAATGTCGCTTTGACCAACAACGAAAATATCCTCACCGTCGGCAACAAACCTGTTACCGGCGGCATGGTCAACATCTTCGATCACACCAACCATGCCAATCACCGGACAGGGCTGAATTGCCTTGCCATCGGTTTCGTTATAAAGCGACACATTGCCCGAAACCACAGGGGTATCCAGATGGCGCGCAGCTTCACCCATGCCAAGCACCGACTCGACAAGCTGGGTCATGATTTCCGGCTTTTCAGGATTGCCAAAGTTCAGATTATTAGTGATCGCAAGCGGGGTTGCACCAATCGCTGAAAGGTTACGATAGGCCTCGGCTACCGCCTGTGCGCCGCCGGTTTTCGGATCAGCTTCAACATAGCGTGGGGTACAGTCGGTACTCATTGCAAGGCCGCGCTTGCTGCCATGCACCCTGATTAAGGCCGCATCGCCGCCCGGGCCCGCAACTGTATCGGCCATCACCTGACTGTCATACTGCTCATAGATCCAGCGGCGACTTGCAAGATTAACATCGCCAAGCAGTGATTTCAGCACCGTGGAAATTGGCGCATCACTGGCAATATCTGCGCTCGGCAGCTGCACGCGCACCGGGGCATCGCCATGCGGGCGATCATATTCAGGCGCGTCATCAACCAGCGGGCCAATCGGAATATCACAAGCAGTGCCGCCATCTTTTAAAAGGATCAGGCGGCCCGTTTCGGTAACCCGCCCAATCGGCATGAAATCGAGATCCCATTTGTTGAAAATCGCCCGTGCCGTCTCTGTGGCATCAGGCCTTAGCACCATCAGCATCCGTTCTTGCGACTCTGACAGCATCAGCTCATAAGCCGACATATCTTCTTCGCGTGCGGGCACAAGATCAAGATCAATCTCCATGCCAAGACCGCCCTTTGACGCCATCTCAACCGATGATGATGTCAGACCAGCAGCGCCCATATCTTGAATGGATAATACCGAGTCCGATGCCATCAGCTCAAGACAGGCCTCCATCAGCAATTTGCCGGTGAACGGATCACCAACTTGAACGGTCGGGCGCTTGCTTTCGGTTTCGTCAGAAAATTCGGCTGATGCCATTGTTGCGCCATGAATGCCATCACGGCCAGTCTTGGCGCCAACATAAATCACCGGATTGCCCGGGCCGGTCGCTGCTGAACGGAAAATACGGTCGCTATTGGCGAGGCCAACCGCCATCGCATTGACCAGAATATTACCATTATAGGATTTGTCGAAATTGACCTCGCCGCCAACAGTGGGAATGCCAATGCAATTGCCATAGCCGCCGATGCCAGACACAACACCGCCAACAAGATGTCGGGTCTTCACGTGGCTGGCCTCGCCAAAACGTAACGCATTCAGCAATGCAACCGGACGTGCGCCCATCGTGAACACATCGCGTAAAATCCCGCCAACGCCCGTTGCCGCGCCCTGATAAGGCTCGATAAAGGATGGGTGATTATGGCTTTCAATTTTGAAAATAGCGGCCAGCCCGTCACCGATATCAACCGCCCCCGCATTCTCGCCCGGCCCCTCGATCACTTGCGGGCCGTCAATCGGCAGGGTCTTTAACCATTTCTTCGACGATTTATACGAGCAATGTTCCGACCACATGGCCGAGAATATTCCAAGCTCACAAAGATTTGGCGTCCGGCCAAGGCGCTGATTAATCAACGCCCACTCATCACGCGAAAGCCCCATTGCGGCGGCATTTTCAAAAGTCATTACATCGGATGCTGCGTTCATGATACCAGCGCCTCAAGTGATTTTAACAGGAATGTGGCGCCGTCAGTGCCGCCATGCAATTTTGACATGGCGCGTTCGGGGTGTGGCATCATGCCAAGAACGCGGCCATTGTTTGATAGAACGCCGGCGATATCGCGCGACGCACCATTCGGGTTTGCCGGACCAACCGCGTCGCCGTTTACATAGCGGAACGCAACCTGACCATTGCCCTCAAGCCGGTCAAGCTCGTCATCATCAGCAAAATAATTACCCTCATTATGCGCCACAGGGATGGTCAAATCCTCGCCCATGGCAAGGCCAGCGGTAAAGGGGGACGACAGCGTTTCACATAGCTGCAACCGTACATTGCGGCAGGTAAACTTTAATCCCGCATTGCGAATCAGAACCCCGGGAACCATGCCGGTTTCGGTTAGGACCTGAAAGCCGTTGCAAATCCCCATCACAGCCCCGCCGCGCGCCGCATGGTCAAGCACCGCATTCATAATGGGTGAGCGCCCAGCAAGCGCACCGCAGCGCAAATAATCGCCAAAAGAAAAGCCGCCGGGGATAATCACCAGATCGGCCGGATCCAGCGAGGCTTCTTTGTGCCAGACAAGGGCAGGGCGGCGAGAGGTCAATTGTTCAATGGCAACCATCATATCCCGATCGCAATTCGATCCCGGGAAAACGATGATGGCAACGCGCAAGGCTGAGAGGGTCATGGTCTGTTTCGCATTATTGTTTAGGGGTGACGATTGACGCGATTGGCGTCTATTCTTCGTCGGGAATATCGATTGAATAATCCTCAATCACTGTGTTCGATAGTAATGTCTCGCACATACGGGCAACACGCTGGCGAAGCCGCGCCGGATCAGTCTCGTCAATCTCCAGCAAAATCTGTTTGCCAACCCGCACGTCACTCACCTCGTTAAAGCCAAGATCATTAAGCGAATGCGAGATTGCCCGTCCTTGCGGATCAAGAACGCCCTCTTTTAGTGATATGTTTACAATGGCTTGCATCTTTATGCCCTTTATAGTTGTGTCGTCTGGATGGTGCTATCACCATTTAATTAATCGATTTGTGGCACCTTCACACCGAGGCGCCGCGCAATTTCCTGATAGGCTTCGACCAGCCCGCCAAGATCACGGCGAAACCTGTCCTTATCCATCTTTTCGTTGGTCTCTGCATCCCAGAGGCGACAATTATCGGGGCTGATTTCATCAGCAAGCATGATCTCGATACCATCATCGGTCTCGTAGCGACCAAATTCTAGCTTGAAATCAATCAGCCGAACGCCGATGCCGAGGAATAATCCGGTTAGAAAATCATTAATTCGCAATGTGTCTTCGACGATGATTTCCAACTCTTCCGGCGTTGCCCAGCCAAAGGTAAAGATATGTTCGGGGGCGATAATTGGGTCACCCAGCTTGTCATCCTTCAAACAGAACTCAACAAGCGTGTTATTCAGCATCGAGCCTTCTTCAAGCCCAAGCCGCGGGCAGATTGAACCGGCTGCTACATTTCGTACAACCACCTCAACTGGAATGATTTCCAGTTTGCGGATAAGCTGTTCACGGTCGCTAATCCGGCTGATGAAATGGTTAGGAATACCCAGTTCAGCAACCGCCAGCATAATATGCTCGCTGATATAGTTATTCAGTATCCCCTTGCCGGTGATGACGTCTTTCTTCTGTGCATTAAATGCGGTGGCATCATCTTTAAAATGCTGGATTAAGGTGCCAGCCTCCGGCCCGTCAAAAATAACCTTGGCCTTGCCTTCATAAAGCGGTTTTTTACTTGTCATGGTTTAAAATCCCAGTGGTGGCCAGTTTACGGCCAGATTTTGAAAACTAGCCGAATACCCGTTCAAAGATCGTATCAACATGGCGGAAATGCTGGTCAAGGTCGAAAAGCGCATCTAGCTCGCTACTGCTCAAATTCGCTGCAACATCCGTGTCGGCTTTCAATTTATCGAGATAGCTGCCGCCTTCTGCCCAGATTTTCATCGCATTGCGCTGAACATATACATAGGCATCTTCACGGCTGACCCCTTTTTGGGTCAGTGCCAGCAAAACCTGCTGCGAGTGCACAAGACCGCCCAGTTTATCAAGATTGGCCTGCATTGCCTCAGGATAGATCAACAGATTCTCGATAACGCCGGCAAGACGGTGCAGGGCAAAATCAAGCCCGATTGTGGCATCGGGGCCAAACACCCGCTCAACTGATGAATGCGAGATATCGCGCTCATGCCACAGCGCGACATTTTCCAAAGCTGGCACCACGGCGGCGCGAACAATGCGGGCGATGCCGGTCAAATTCTCGGTTAAAACCGGGTTACGCTTGTGCGGCATGGCAGATGAGCCCTTTTGCCCAGCCGAGAAAAACTCCTCGGCTTCACGCACTTCAGTGCGCTGCAAATGCCGAATTTCTGTTGCCAGCCGTTCAACCGAGCTTGCCACCACACCCAAGGTCGCAAAAAACATCGCATGACGATCGCGCGGGATCACTTGCGTTGAGACCGGCTCAATCGTCAGCCCCATTTTTTCGGCAACATGTGCCTCAACCGCCGGATCGATATGTGCAAAAGTTCCAACCGCACCGGATATCGCGCAGGTAGCAATTTCCTGCCGCGCGGCCACCATACGGTCACGGCAACGCTTAAACTCGGCATAAAAGCCAGCCAGCTTTAGACCAAAGGTTACCGGTTCGGCATGAATGCCGTGACTGCGGCCAATGGTTGGTGTGCGTTTATGCTCAAAGGCGCGTGTTTTCAGCCCGGCAAGCAAACGGTCAATGCCACCGATTAACAGGTCGGCGGCGCGCGCCATCTGTACCGATAATGTGGTGTCGAGAACATCCGATGAGGTCATGCCCTGATGCACAAAGCGGGCATCTTCGCCGATATATTCTGCCAGATTGGTCAGAAATGCGATCACATCATGTTTGGTTTCGCGCTCAATCTCGTTGATTCGATCAATGTCAAAAGCGCCTTTTTCCCAGACGACAGCCGCAGCCGATGCAGGAATTACGCCCAAATTTGCCTGCGCGTCACAGGCATGTGCTTCGATTTCAAACCAAATCTGGAACTTGCTTTCCTCAGACCAGATTGCGCTCATTTCTGGCCGGGAATATCGCGGGATCATACTTCTAATACCTTTTGCGTTAAATGGAGCTTGGGTATAGCATTGGGATGGGTAAAAAGCCAGCGCATAACTAGTCATTGTGGCTATTTTGGTAAGGGGTATCTATATGCTGATTCGCCGTTTTGTTGTTGCTGCATTGATGCGCGCCGCGCGCAATCCAGACGTGCAAAAAAAGGCCGGCGAAATGGCAGGAAAAGCCCTTGATGCGGCCCGTCCATCGTTATTGCGCGCCAGCCGCAAAGCCGGCGAGCTTACCCGCAAGGCCGCTGCCAAGCTGCGTGACGACGCCGAGCGATAACGCCAGTTCTTTATATCTTTGGTGCATTTCTGGTGCATCTCTGGTGCATATTGGTGCATCTGTGGAAAGTTCCTGGAGATGGCCGAGGCTTTTCAGGCTAACACAATTTATACCGGCAACGATCAAATGATCATGCAATGTAATCCCCATCACCGCCAACGCCTTGTCGATATCCTTTGTTACCGAGATGTCGGCGCGTGACGGTTGGGTTTCGCCGCCCGGATGATTGTGAACAATGATCACCGCATGGGCAAAGTGCTGAAGGGCAAGATTGACAATTTCGCGCGGGTAAACCGACGTCTGGTTCACCGTGCCGCGTGAAATAGTTTCATCGGCAATCAGCCGGTTCTGGCTATCAAGCAGTAACAGCATCACATATTCGATCGGCTGATGCGCCAATTTATTGATACAGTAATCCTGCACATCCATCCAATGCGTTAAAACCGGTTTCCCTTTGATCCGTGAGTGGCTGATTCGAAGGCCGGTTGTCTCGGCAACCTTAAGCGCGGCAATTGCCGCATCGCCCATATCCTTTACTGCCCGCAACTCGGTCGGCGTCGCCCTTAGTACCGCTGGCAGGCTTATGAATATCTTGACGAGCCGCTTTGCCAAAGGCTTGGTGTCGCCGCGTGGAGCGCCCGCATAAAGCAGCATTTCTAGAATTTCCAAATCGGTCAGGGCAGTGCCGCCCTTTTCCAAAAGCTTTTGCCGCATACGGGCACGGTGCCCCTTAGTATCATGCGATGCTAGCGCGGGTGGCTTGGGCGGGTCTGAAGGTTTGGACATAGCCAAACAGATAACCCATTAGGGTTAAAATTGGGTTAATTGCCCGTTAAAGGGGGGTGCAGCTTGCCGATTTTGTTAGCTAGCATAGGGCGGCAACGTCAGCCCAGCAGGTGATCTTGTGAATATTTCGGCGTCGCCTTCGGTAATGCCGATCGAATGTTCAAACTGTGCCGACAGGCTTTTGTCTCGTGTAACCGCTGTCCACCCATCATTTAGAATTTTGGTCTCGGCGCGGCCAGCATTGATCATAGGTTCGATGGTAAAGATCATCCCCGGTTCAAGCACCATGCCGCTGCCAGCCTCGCCATAATGCAACACGGTCGGGGCTGTGTGAAACACCTGTCCAAGGCCATGTCCGGTAAAGTCACGAACCACCGAATAGCGGCATGATTCGGCGTAGGATTGAATGGCATGACCAATATCGCCAAGCGTGTTTCCGGCTTTGGCCACGGCAATGCCGCGCATCAGGCATTCATAAGTTACCTCGGTAAGGCGTTGGGCTTTGATTGATGGCTCGCCAACATAAAACATGCGTGAGGTATCGCCGTACCAGCTGTCCAATATCACGGTGATGTCGATGTTCAGAATATCGCCGTCACGCAATGTTTTTGGCCCGGGAATTCCGTGGCAAACAACATGATTAAGCGAGATGCAGGTCGATTTCGGAAAGCCCTTGTAATTCAGCGGGGCAGGCGAGGCGCCATGTGCCAGAATATAATCATGGCAAAGCTTGTCCAGATGTTCGGTGCTAGCGCCGGCGATCACGTGCGGGGTAATCATGTCCAATACCTCGGCGGCAAGGCGGCCTGCTTTATGCATGCCAGCAAAGCCTTCGGCACCATGTCGGATCACTGTATCGCTTCGCATTTTTACCCCTATGGAATACCCCTATGGGTGGTCGTCTTCGTCGTGCGGACAGGCGCTAACGTTATTCTTCACTAGTGTGATGCCGCTGGAATAGCATATTTTGTCTGGCGCGAAACCTATAAACTGCAATAAACACCGGATGAGCGGTCTCGGCCGCATCAAGTTATTTGACACATCGCGCATATTTGACCAAAGTCCCATCTTTGATTTTTGTCGCTAAATTCAAGGTTTCCGATCATGACATCTTCGCCGAATCCTACCGCCGCCATAATTGTTATTGGCGATGAAATCCTGTCGGGTCGCACCAAGGATAAAAATATTGGCTGGCTGGCTGAACAGCTTGGCGCGCAGGGCATCCAGCTTTGTGAGGCGCGGGTGATTGCCGACAAGAAACAGGTGATCATCGACACGGTGCAAACATTGTCAAAAGCCTATGATCTGGTGTTTACCAGCGGCGGTATTGGGCCGACGCATGATGATATCACGACTGATGCGGTGGCGGCTGCCTTTGGCGTGCCGGTTATTCGTCACCCCGAGGCTGAACGCCGGCTCATCCTGCATTATGCCAATACCGACCTTGAATTTAATGCAGCACGCCAGAAAATGGCGGATATTCCAGATAATGCTGTGTTGATTGATAATCCGCTATCGGCGGCACCTGGCTATATCATCGGCAATGTTCACGTGCTTCCCGGAGTGCCAACGATCTTGCAAGCCATGTTTGAAGGGCTGAAACCACGTTTGCCGGGCGGTATTGTGATGACGCGGATTACGGTTCAATGTTCGACCGGCGAGGGTAATATCGCCACAATATTGTCAGATGTCGAGGCAAGCCATGACGGGGTTAGTGTTGGCAGCTACCCATGGATGAAGCCGGGAAATTTTGGCACCGCAGTTGTTGTTAGCGGCCTTGATGCCGAGATTACCACAGCTGCAGCAAAGGCAGTCGAAGCCGGTGTGCGGGCGTTTGGCGCCGCGGCAAATATCGTCAATGCCGATGGCACGTTGCAGGACTGAACCGAACAATGTTTGGCATCCCCTGATGCCTTTAACCCCTCGATGTCTTTAACCCCCCGATACCTCTAACCCCAGGGTCCCTTTGGCCGTTTTGGCTTTGTCGACGGAATTGACGTGCGTGTTGTCTGGCCGGCATTGCGCTGAAATCTTTTGCGAGCGTCTCGCTTCATCTCATCAAAACTTATCGGCTGACCTGACCATGTTTTCGGTGGCTGGCCGCGATCAAACAGCGATATATGGCGCTTTTTGAAAAGCGGAACCAGCACAAGACCGGCAATAAAACCGCCAATATGCGCCATATAGGCAACACCGCCACCATCCCCGCTAAAGGCCTGTGGCGCCGCGGCAAATTGCAGGCCAATCCAGCCACCAAGCACCAGCCATGCTGGCAGATTTATAAAGCGGAAAAAGACGATGATAATCACCAGACAGCGTACCGCGGCCTTTGGGTGTAAAACAAGATAGGCGCCAAGCACCCCAGCAATCGCCCCCGATGCACCAACCATGGGAATGGGCGAAGACGGGTCGATCAGGCCTTGTGACAAGGCAGCGATCAGACCGCACAGACAATAAAAGACGATGAAACGTCCGCGCCCCATCGCCTCTTCAACATTATCGCCAAAAATCCACAAATACAGCATATTGCCGCCAAGGTGTAGCCAGCCACCATGTAGAAACATCGAGGTAAAGATTGTCGCCCAGCTCGGAACAATGATCATTTCGGCCGGAAGTGTATCGCCCTTGAAAACGATCGTGGGAACAAAGCCCAATTGATACAGCGCCAACCGTGCAGCCACCTCGTCAAGCGACTGCTGCCAGAAAAAGATGGCAACACAGGCGGCGATGATTAGCCAGACGATAAAGGGCCGTCGGCCAGTTGCATTTTCATCAAAAAGTGGGAAGAAAAACATAAATATGTCCGCATATGATCATTACCAGCAATCTACCCCGCCTTGAGCGGATCAGCAAATAACTTTGAAGAAAGGCTTTTATCGGCATTATTGTTTGTCAAAAAAGGTCGCAAGGTCACAATTTTGCCAGAAATCAAGCAAACCCTAACAGCATCAAAAGGAGAGAATTAAATGAACATCAAACGAAGCCGTTCCAGCGAGGTTTCGCCCGGACAGCCGAAGATATTCAGGCGATCCATGATGAAGCGAGCGATTATGCGGTCGCTGGTGGGGCTGATGATTTTCCTGTCTTCTTGGGCTGTTTCATCTGTCATGGCTGCCACAATTGTAACGCTGGATAATGGCGTGGAGGTGCGGTTCAAAGACGGTCAGTTTGATGCAAAATCATTTAATATGCGGGTAAATTCTGTTGAGTTTTACAACGACGGCAAGCTTTTTGCGTTGGCTGATACGATGCGTCTGGAAGTCGAACCGCACGCCGATGGCAAGCACGTGATTGTTAAGGATTCTGAGATGACCGGCTTTGTTCTGCCGGATAAGGGGCTAGAGTTTGGCAAAGTTGTTTTGCGCAATTTGATGATCAAGGACAAAGGTAATTTATTTGCTGCTGATTTCGACCGGCTGGCAGATAGTTTGATGGATAATGCCTATATCGGGCTGTTTGATTTTTTGGTCAGGCATGATGAAGCGATTGGTTTTGATGCTTATGTCCATGCGGTTGAAATTTCACCATTGAGGCTGAAGGCCTTGCCGAACGGTGACAATTACTACAGCGAATTGGGGCTTCGTGGGGCGATGGATCTAACGCGGCGTGATGATAATAGCCAGACGAAGTCACTTAGTCAGAACGACATGATCGGCTATGCAGCTTTACAAAAACTGAACTTTGACAAGATTAAACTCGCCTTTGATATCCAGCATAAAATGTCTGAAGATGGTGTTTCGCTCTATTTAGAAAGCACAGGAAATTTGGATATAGAACAGCAATTTGTTAGCGGTTTTAATCTGGCTATGCAGATGCCGCTGGCATCCTTTTATAAGATGGAAAACGCAGCCGAGCTTGAAGGTGAGGAGGCTTTCTTTGCTTTGTTGCAATCCGATGCGGCGCTTGCCAATTTCAGTTTTGATATTCGTGATCGTGGATTGCTTGGCAAAGTGATGGCAATCATTGCCGAAGAACGGGCACAATCGGTCGATGCGGCGCGTGCTGAAATCAGTTTGATGCTAGACCAAGCCATGCGTGAGGCACTGCCGGCAGAGGGTGCAAAACTTGCCATGGCAATTGATCATTTCTTGCGTCAAGGTGGAAAATTGCGTATTGCAATGACGCCGGATGAGCCGTTGCCGCTGATCAGCCTTGGCGGTTTTCTGATTGCCCCTGATCTTATGGTCAGAACGAGCAATATCACCACCCAACGGCTGGATTAGCGCGCGGTAAATCAGGTTTATAGTGCGCAGAGACGCGATATAAATCCGCGAGAAGTAACGTGTGATCAGGTAAAAGCGACTAGAGTCGGTGTTAGGGAGGTTTTGGGTGTCGAGCGGGTTGATTGATTTTGGCGAATATATCGCCAGCTATCCAGATTTTCCAAAGCCCGGAATCCTGTTTCGTGATATCAGCCCGCTATTAGCATCGGCTGCGGGCATGAACCACGCTATCGACCAGTTTGCCGCACAATTATCGGCATTTGATATTGGCCTGATTGCCGGCATTGAGTCGCGCGGGTTTTTGTTTTCAACATTGTTGGCATCACGGCTGAACATCGGCTCAATGATGGTGCGCAAACCGGGAAAATTGCCGGGCAAACTGGTGCGTGCCGGTTATGATTTGGAATATGGAACTGCCGAATTAACCATCCAGCAAGATGCGCCGGTAAAGGGGCGTCAGCTGTTGTTAATTGACGATTTGCTTGCCACCGGGGGAACCATGATTGCGGCGAAATCATTGCTTGAGTCCTGCGGCGCGATAGTGCCCGCCTGCGCCGTTGTGATTGAGCTGGCTGCTCTTGGCGGACGGGCGCGTTTAAACGCGCCTCTAATCGCGCTCAAGAGCTATGATGACTAGATTTAATCCGCAAACAACGCTGCTTGTGGTGGCTTTGGAAAATGAGCTTCCGCGTGCAATGGCGGCGGGGTGGAACATTGTTTATACTGGCGTTGGTAAAATTAATGCGGCCATGACATTGTGTGATGCGATTGCGAAATATCAACCGCAACAGGTGGTAAATTACGGCAGTGCCGGCGCGCTTCGTCCCGGCCTTAGCGGCTTGCATATCGTAACCCGTTTCCTGCAGCGTGATATGGATGTACGGGCGCTGGGGTTTGCGCTTGGTCAAACGCCCTTTGAAGATGATATCGAAATCAGCACCAAGGGTGAGGGATTAAGCTGTAGCTCCGGTGATCAATTTGTCAGCGCGCCGCCCGAAATCGCCAGTGACCTTGTTGACATGGAAGCTTATGCACTGGCCAAGATTTGCCGGCAAAAGGCCATTGATTTTCATTGTTTCAAGTTTATTTCGGATAATGCAGATGGTGACGCTGCTGGGGATTGGAGTCAGCACCTAGCCACTGGTGCCAAGCTGTTTGCGGCTGAAATCCTCGATAAATCACCGACCAAAACCGCTTAATAATTAACCAGCAACCGGTTTCGGTTAATGGCCCGCCGCTTGGCCCAATTGATCCTTGATTGACACGATTGCAGGTTTTTGAAAGGCTAGTCGCGCTGGCTTTGCCATGGGGTGCGTTGCTGCGGGTGCGTAAAATAGGGGCAAGGCAAGCAGGTTATTGATCGTTAATGGTGATAAGTAATTGATATGGTTACCAGCTAGGTCAATCTTGGGAGGAGGCTGTAATGCTCGAAAATGCTGAAATCGTGCCATTGACTGGGGCGCTTGGCGCTGAGGTTAATGATGTGCAACTTGCCGATCTTGTAAAGCGTAATGACCGCAGCAATGCTGATGCGCTGGGTCGAATGCTGGTGAAGAATAAGGTGCTGGTGTTTCGTGATCAGCACCCTGACCCTCAAACGCATGTCGAAGTTGCAAAATTGCTGGGTGAATTAGCGCCGGCCGTGCCGATGTATCCAAAGGTGGCTGGATTTGAGGATATTATTATTATCCGCAATGATGATGATAATCCGCCCGAAAATGAGGTTTGGCACGCAGATATGACCTATCGCGAGGTGCCAATTTTTGCTGCCGTACTGCATGGGGTTCATGTTCCCCCTGTTGGTGGTGACACTCTATGGGTTGATATGGTCGCGGTCGCCAAGGGCCTGTCAGAGCCAATGCGCCAGTTCCTGCGAGGGCTGACATCGCGCCACACGATCGAAAAAGGCTTTTCGTTTGTTACCGAGAACGGACAGGATGACCGCGCTGCCGAGCTGGCTAAAACCATAGGTAAACATAACCGAACCAATCACCCCGTTATGCGTGTTCATCCGGTAACGGGCGAGGAAACATTATTTGTCAACGCGGCCTTTACCGAAGCGATAAATGAGCTGACCGCCGCCGAGTCTGATGCGATGCTTCGCCATCTCTATAGTCATATTGATAATCCGCGCTATCAGATGCGGGTGAAATGGCGTCCGGGAACGGTTGTTATGTGGGATAATTGGGCAACGCAGCATTTTGCCTGCGGGGATCATTATCCGTCATTCCGCGAAGTACAGCGGGTGACGGTAAGGGCGCCGCACCATGAGAGCTTTGCCGCAAACTAGATACCGGCGGGACGTGATCACCGGTCACGTCTGACATTAATATACGGATGTCTAGGGTTCTATAACATACTGATATTACTTGAGGTCAGTAGTGACTGGTGCTTGGGGGATGCGTCTTTGTCTCCGCGCCCGCACCATCTTTAAAGCTACATCAGAGCTTACCTATTGATCCTCAAGGATTCTTTTGAATTGCCGTGAGGGTGGGTAGATTGAATAAGAAATTGAAACAATTAACGGCTTGCTTAATTGCCGTAAGCTTTATTTCAGCCTGCACGTCATCAGGTGAGATATATGATAAGTCAAAGCATAAAGATGAAGACTTCTCCGCTGTTAACACAATCCTTGGAATAGCTGCTGGGGCTGCATTAATAGGTGCTGCAGCATCGTCAGGCGGAGGAGGAGGTGGCGCCGCTGTCTATGATTACGATTGGGATTGGGACTATCAACCTGCCAATGCGCAATGGGTATGTCGTGGTATTCAAACAGGTAGGTATGCCAATCAAGACAATTGTGCTTATGATTTCAAAGATGATGATCGCTGGCCTGGTTAAGTTAAATTTTAGTCATTTGGAGGGAATTCATGAAATTATCCACATTAACGGCTTGTGCCAGCATTGTCATTTGCGCTGCAGCAAATGCTTCAGAAACAAAAACGATTGAAAGCCTAAACGGGAAAACGACATTCTATGACTGGCATTACTCTAGCTATGAAGAGCCAGGCTTAATGACCGTAAAATCCAGATTTCCACTGTCTTTTTCAGTTGGCATTAGGGATGAGACAAGCATTAGAAATCCTAATGAAAGTGGTGGCCAGGGCATTTCTTGGAACATTGAAGGTTCTTATGGATTGGTTAAATATGACGGGTCTGGCACGCACAACCATGACTATTATAAATTACTCGCGGAGGGGTATTACCCGATCTCTGGAGCCTTTTTCGCAGGCCTAGGTTATCGCCACCTTTTTGATAACTTTGGCCCAGGAAGCACATCAACGTCTGCGGGGACTTACGATAGGCTTTCAACTTATTTTTATGCCCCGCTGGGCTATAATTTAAGAAATGATGATGGCTCAAACATAAAGTTGCAATACAACTATTTCATAAGTGGCCAACAAACCTCATACACATCTCAAGTGCCTGGGTACTTGACAGACTTGGTTAATAACCAAAAGAAGGGTTTTGGTTTTGATGTGTCTTACACAAACCCTGAAGGAAGTTGGGAAACCTACTATCGTTACTGGTCTATAGAAGACTCTGAGATGCCATCTGGAGTAACGATTGCAGGCATTATCTACGGGTATGAGCCAAAGAATAAAACGTCTGAAATAGGTTTGAGGTATCGCTTTTAAAGCCCTTAGCTCAGTTCACTGCTTTTGAAATCTTAGACAGCATGTTGATTTTGATAGCCAATCCATACCCCTCACCATAGCTTTGCCCAACCCCAGCAGTAGACCAGCCACCTATCTGGTCAATCATGTCTGATGGACATTGTACTGCTCGTAGCCTGTCACGCAACGAGTGTCTGAAGCTATGTATAACACACCCTTCTGGTACTCTAGGCTTTAGCCACTTGTTGATAGCAGCTGACGCTGAGTTAGCATTAGTACCGTTAGCTGATGTATATCTTGGGAAGGCATAAGGACTAGCAGCATTGGTTTCTTTAACCCTCTTAGCAGCCCAAAGAGAGGCTCCTACTAGTGGTATCTGTCTTTGACTGCCCCTTGTCTTTAGCCCTCTCCATGAGTGTGGTTTGAGGTCTATGTGAGGTATCTCACAATCTAGCTTAATGTCATCAACATGAAGGCCAGCAGCCTCAGACAACCTCATGCCTGTATCTGATATGAGTGCTACTAGCCACCTAGCTTCATCATCAATAGACATACACTCTTGCTGTATCTCCCTGATGTTCTCAATAGGTATAGGCTTTCTTTTCTTGGCATCATCAAGGTCAGGCAAGTAGACCTTTGAGAAGGCATTACGACAGTCTAACCCATGTTCCTGTATGGCTAGATTGATAACAGACCTGATGGTGGCAAAGTTTCTCTTAACTGAGTTAGTCGTAAGACCTCGTTTAAGAAGATAATCCCTATAAGTAGCAGCATCAGAGGATGAATATTCATCTAAGGGTCTATCACTCAGTACATCTACTACTGATTGAATGTTCCTCTCTGCACCTCTGTGGAAGGTCTTATCCTTATTCACACCCTTCAGCCTCAGATAGAGTTCCAAAGCCTCTGACAGAGGCATACAGGAAGATTGAGATAGCTTCTGAGGCTCACTTCTAAGTAAGTGAAAGGCTGGTATATCTAGGTTAGCCAGCCTCAAAGACATCCAGTAGTCCTCAAGCCGTTGTGCAATAGACTTAGCTGCTTGCTTAGCCCTAACTCTACAAGCTGTCTTCAGGCAGATAACTACCCTTGAGGACTTGTAGTGTGGCTGAATATCAAAGGGAATGTGTCTGTTGAAGTAGTATGTATTACCCTTCAACCAGAGATAAGTAGGGTCTTGCTTGTATACCATCTTACACCACTCAACGAATGTTAAACATAACAATCGCCTGTGTGTTCAATGGGTTAACATTGTTTAACATGTGGAAGGTGGTGCTGCCAGCGTGATTCGAACACGCGACCTCACCCTTACCAAGGGTGCGCTCTACCGCTGGAGCTATGGCAGCATCTTTTCGATATTCTGCCCTGTGTATACTACAGGCCAGGATCGAGGCGGCGGTTAATGCCGCAAATTCGTGACAGGTACTAACAGTCTTGCCTCGAAATGACAAGCGGAAATAGCCGCGCAAATAAGTGCCATTCGCTGCGGTTCGGCGCTGGCCAAACGGGCGCTTAGAATTTGAGCAAAAATCTTACAAATCTTCGGGTTGCTGGCGAAAACAGCTTTGCGGTGAAAAAGCTGCCAGCGGCGCGTTTGCTAGAATCGCCATAGGTTGGATAGGGGGCGATCAGGCTTGCCATACTGCCAATTTTGGCCTTTGTTGCAATTGCATGACTCCAAGCCAAAATCATCTCGCCAGCGGCCGGTGCCAGAATTGACGCGCCAAGAATTCGCCCATTTTTATGGGTAATGACTTTAACCATGCCCTCGCCTCGGCGCTCGGCAATTGCGCGGTCATTGCCGCTAAGCGGGGTTTCAAGACAAATCACCTGATCGCTGCCAAAACGCGCCTTTGCATCACCAAGCCCAAGCCCGACATGCGCCAGTTCCGGATCGCAATAAGTGACCCATGGCAACGCGCGATCATCCAGCTTGGCCGGTATTTTGAACAGGATATTGCGAATGACAATGCCAGCGTGATAGCCCGCAATATGGGTGAATTGCTGGCGTCCGGCAACGTCACCAATGGCATAGACATGCCGGTTGCTTGTTCGTAATCGACGGTCAGTGACAATGCCTTTGGCGTCATGGCGTATCTTGGCGGCGGCAAGTTGCAGACCGTCAAGTGCCGGTTTCCGACCAGCCGCCATTAATAATTGACTTGCGGTCAGTTGTTTGCCATCGGCAAGTCTGGCGGTGATGGTTCGCCGGCCTGATTTGATGGTTTGTGACAGGCTGGTGACGCCAACCCCTTCAATCAGGGTGATGCCTGCTTTGATAAGATTTTGCTTTAATATGTCAACAAGCGCCGGATCATCGCGCCCCATGATGCGAAAGGCCTCGACCAAGGTCACGTCACAGCCAAGCCGCGCATGCGCTTGTGCCATTTCAACGCCAATTGGCCCGCCGCCAATGATTAACAGATGGTCAGGTTTTTCCGGGTCAGCAAAAATGGTTTCATTGCTGTGAAAATCGGTTTGATCCAAGCCCGGAATCGGTGGCAGCATCGGCTGTGATCCGCTGGCAATGACGATATATTTTGCCCGGACTTGATGCGTTGCTGATGCCACCGCACGCGGGCCGGTAAAATGCGCCATTTCCGGAATGACAGTGACGCCAAGCGCCTCAAATCGGGCGATCGAATCATGCGGTTCAATTTGCGCAATCACATCGGCAACATGCGCTTTGACAGCAGCAAAATCAATATTTGGCGGGGTGTTTGTGATGCCCATTGCCGCATTGCCATTGGCAAGATATGCCGCTTTTGCCGCGGCCAACAGCGCTTTTGACGGCACACAGCCACTATTCAGGCAATCACCGCCCATTTGGCCGCCTTCAAACAGAACAACGCGCGCTCCCATTTGCACGGCACCAGCAGCAAGGCTTAATCCGCCCGAGCCACCCCCAATGATGCAAATATCGGTCTCAATCTGTTTCATCATGCTGTCCTTTTGCAGCTGGTTTTTTTGGCATTGGCCTTTTTGCCGTTTGCCAGCGCCGCACCATGATTGGCAAAAGTGACAAAGCGCCAAGCCCTGCCAATGGCAGTAAAATCGCGGGGCTTGTCAAAACACCAAGATCGGGTGTTTTGCCAGCGGCCAGAATATGATCAAAGCCGCGCCCCACCAAAATATAGACCGCAGTCCCTGGAATGATGCCAAGACAGGTTGCGCCGATAAATTGCCGAAACGGCATGCGGGTTAGGGCTGGCACAATATTGACTGCCCAAAACGGTGCCGCTGGAACCAGCCGCAAAGCCAGAAGATAGAAAAAGGCATTTTCTGAAAAGCCCTTTTCAAGCTTGGTAAAAAACGCTCCGGCGCGTTGGCGCAATAGATCGGTAAATAGATTGCGCGCTGCCAGAAACACCAATCCGGCGCCGGTTGTTGCTGCGGTGACGACCAGAACAACCGCAGGCCAGCCAAGAACCGCACCGCCAGCAAGTGTTAGCAAGCTGGCAATTGGCAAGGAAAAGGCAACGGCCAGAACATAGCTGCAAAAAAAGGCAAGATAGCCAAACCAGATATGATCGCCGGCAAAGCTTTTAATGGCGGCGTAATGCGTGCCAAGAAAGCCCCAGCTTATGATCTCATTGGCACCGCTGGCAAAAAACAGGGTTAATCCGGCAAGTAGAATTGCCGGAAGCAAAAGCCGTTTTACCGCCGGTGGTTTCATGCGCAATGCC
>Ga0233451_10002313_pt1 | contig 17466 bp, 17 predicted proteins | sample 011ome_29_FD_183052 | JGI IMG/M metagenome (GOLD analysis project Ga0233451, IMG submission 183052) | Coastal salt marsh microbial communities from the Groves Creek Marsh, Skidaway Island, Georgia - 011504CT (spades assembly) | ecosystem: Environmental > Aquatic > Marine > Intertidal zone >...
TATAATTCCTCCTTCTTGAAGTACCTTCTTAGCTGTGGCAAGTGCTACTTTAAATTCTTCCATGATCGTTTTAAAAAATAAAGCTGATAATTTAAATTATCAGCTTTACAAAGTTCAGCAAAATAGCTAAAGTAAAAAAGTATTTTTACACTGCTACATCATACGTTCTTAAGGCGTCGTTTAATGAGGTCTTTTTATCAGTACTCTCTTTACGCTTTCCAATGATGAGTGCGCAAGGAACACCATATTGACCAGCTGGAAAGTTCTTGGTGTAGGTTCCTGGAATTACTACCGAACGAGCTGGAACGATTCCTTTCATTTCTACAGGCTGATCTCCTGTCACATCTATTATTTTAGTAGAGGCTGTAAGCACAACGTTTGCGCCTAAAACTGCTTCTTTTTCTACCCGTACACCCTCAACAACAATTGATCTGGAACCTAAAAAAGCATTGTCCTCAATGATTACTGGAGCTGCTTGAAGTGGTTCTAAAACACCCCCAATACCAACACCACCACTAAGGTGAACGTTTTTTCCAATTTGTGCACAACTTCCAACTGTTGCCCATGTATCGACCATAGTTCCTTCATCAACATATGCACCTATATTTACATACGATGGCATTAAAATTGTACCTGGAGAAATATAGGCACCATGACGTGCTACCGCATTTGGAACAACACGAATTCCTTTTTCTTTATACCCTCTTTTTAAGGGCATTTTATCATGATATTCAAAGATGCCAGCTTCAAGGGTTTCCATTTTTTGTATCGGAAAATAAAGAACAACTCCTTTTTTCACCCATTCGTTAATTTGCCATCCATCAGTTGTTGGCTCAGCACAACGAAGTTCGCCGTTATCTAATTTTTGAATAACTTCTCTAATTGCTTCCTGAGTTGAGTTCTCAGTTAAAAGGGATCGATCTTCCCAAGCAGCTTCTATTTTTGATTGTAAATCGGTCATATTGCTTAAAATTTTAACAAAGATAGGGTCTTCATATTGAATTCTCTCTTAAAATTTATACGTATAACAAATTAAGCTGTAATTTTGCAAAAAAAGATTTTGAGTAGAATAATAGCTATTGATTTTGGTACTAAACGTTCAGGTATAGCTGTAACAGATCCATTACAACTGATCGCTTCAGGATTGTGTACAGTGCCCACCTCTGAATTAATGGATTACCTTCAGCGCTATTTCGATCAAGAGGAGGTTGAACTCATCGTTGTGGGAGAACCCAAACAAATGAACAATCAAGTATCTGAATCTGAAGTATATATAAGTGCATTTATAACCGAATTTAAAAAAGTATTTCCAAAAATGCCGGTACAACGACACGATGAACGTTTTACTTCTAAAATGGCATTTGATACTATGATTGCCTCAGGACTAAAAAAACAGAAACGTAGCGATAAAGCGATGATTGATCAAATCAGTGCAACTATTATCTTACAAGATTATTTAAATAAATTATCATGATACTACCAATTGTAGCCTATGGAGATCCTGTACTTAGAAAAGTTTCAAAAGAAATTGATCAAGAGTATAGGGATTTAAAACAATTAATAGAACATATGTGGGAGACCATGTATGGTTCTCATGGAGTAGGGCTTGCCGCTCCGCAAATAGGAAAAGCGATTCGTTTGTTTGTGATTGATGCTGCTCCTTTTGCAGAAGATGAAGACTTGAGTCAAGAGGAACAAAGTCAACTCAAAGCTGCTAAAATGGTTTTTATTAATGCAAAGATTATTGAAGAATCTGGAGAAGAGTGGAGTTTTAATGAAGGTTGCTTAAGTATTCCTGATGTTAGAGAAGAAGTGATGCGTAAATCAACTATTACAGTGGAATATCAAGATGAAAATTTTGTTAAAAAAACAGAAGTATTTGATGGGGTGCTTGCACGTGTTATTCAACATGAATATGATCACATAGAAGGAATCTTGTTTACTGATAAGCTAAGTCCTTTAAAAAAGCGTATGCTTAAAGGAAAGCTATCCAATATATCAAAAGGTAAGATACAAGTGGATTATAAAATGCGTTTTCCTGAATTAAAAAAGAGAAGATAGGTTTTTATTTCTTCTCAAGAAGTAGCATATTTGCCAAAATTTAAAAATAGATGAAATTAGATAAAATACTTTCGATTCCCGGTAAACCTGGTTTATATGAAATAGTAACTCAAACAAGAGTAGGATTTGTTGCAAAATCAATTCTCGATGAGAAAAAAATTAGTGTGAGTTTTAAAAACAACATCAGTGTTTTGTCTGAAATCGCTATTTATACCCTAGAGGAAGAGGTGCCGTTAAAAGAGGTGTTTAAGAGTATCTTTGATAAAGAGGCTGGTCAACCAACTTCAGTAAGTCACAAAGCTTCAAAGGATGAATTAGAGGAATACTTTTTTAAAGTGTTACCTAACTTTGATGAAGATCGTGTTTACCCTTCTGATATCAAAAAAGTTATTCAATGGTATAATATCTTATTGGATAAAGGCTTATTGGTAGCGGATCAAGAAATTAAAGAAGAGGCCGAAGCCCCTTCTGAATCTTAACTTAGTATTCCCAGTTGATATCTGGGGATGCATAATAATTAATGGACGATCTTTTAAAATAAGGAGCTTGTCCTCCCAATCTTCTTTTGAAATCGTCCCAATTAGTGGTTCCTTTTGGCATCCATGCAAGTTCCGCTACTGCTACTATTCGTGGAAAAGCTAAATATTCTAAAGAAGGCGTATCATAAATAGTTTCTGACCATAATGGAGCTTCAATACCAAAAATGTTTGATTCTTCAATTCCAGCATACGAATATGGATCCCAATTATAGGCATCTTTGACAGGAATATAGGCCGCCCAATGTAATCCATAAGGCGATAAAGAATCATATTGCATATCTAAGTAAATCTTTTTAGCAGGAGAAAGTAATACTTTATGTCCCTTCTTTTCTGCAAGCTTAGCATTATCGTTAGAGGCCCAAAATTGAGCGACAGCTGGTTTTTTTAGGTCAGCATGTGCAATTTCATCCCATCCCAATACTTCTTTATCATGATTACTGACAATCATACTTACTCGATTGATAAAATAAATAAAGTCTTCTTTTTTTGTAGCGTGACTTTCATCACCACCTAAATGAAAATAGGGACTTGGGCTGATTGCAGCTAGTTCTCCTACAACATCATCTATAAATTGATACACTTCTTCGCTTTTAGTGTTAAAGGTGCTAAATCCAACTTCTGTTCCTTCATAGAGCTCAGGAGTTTTACCATTTCCATTGAGCTTTGGATAGGCTACAGAGGCGGCATTGGTATGTCCAGGCATATCCACCTCTGGAATGATTTCGATATGTCGAAGGGCTGCATAAGCTACTAAGTCTTTAAATTCTTCTTGGGTATAGAATCCACCAGAGGCTCCTCCTACTTCTGTAGCACCCCCTACTTGGGTGAGTTTAGGCCAAGATTTTATTTCAATTCTCCATCCTTGATCATCTGTTAAATGCATATGGAATTTGTTGATTTTATAATAGGCTAATTGATCAATATAGCGTTTAACTTCTTCAACAGTGAAAAAATGTCGAGCAACATCAAGCATTGCTCCACGATAAGCCATTGCTGGATGATCTTTTATCATCCCGGTAGGCAGGGCTCTAGTGTTTTCGCTACCTTTGACAGGGTTTATTGAAATTAATTGTCTAAGGGTTTGAATACCCCTTGAAACTCCAGCAGCAGTAGCTCCTTCAAGTTTGATGGAGGAGTTGCTAATTTCAAGTTGATACGCTTCCTTATGGTCACTTTTCAAGTTTAAATTCAATTCAATAGTTTGATGACTAGAACTGTTTTCTTGAATTTGAAGCGCTAATCCAAAATCAGTTTCCATATAAGATTGAAGTAATTCCGCTTGTGATTTTAATTCTTCAGAACCAGTATAACTTATGGTCGTCTTGGCATCTAAACCAAAGGCTTGGTTTGTTGCATTAACTTCCATAGGTTTTGGAATCATAGGACTGTCTTTAAGACTATAATCCAATGCTATTGGAGGTTGTTGGTTACACGATGTCAAACTTAAGACCAAAGCAAGGCTTAATAAATAGAGGGTTTTCATAACTAGAGTTGTTTATAGTGAATGCTAAATTTAAGAATAATATTCAATTTTAAATACTTTAAATTTGTAACAAATTAAATTTAAATGAATTCAAAAGCAAGAAAACTAGAAGCCTTTGGAAGACTCCTCGATATCATGGATGATCTCCGAGAAAAATGTCCATGGGATCGTAAGCAGACCATGGAAACCTTAAGGCATTTAACCATCGAAGAAACCTATGAGCTTGGTGACGCTATACTTAATAATGATATGGAAGAAGTCAAAAAGGAATTAGGTGATCTTTTATTGCATCTTGTTTTTTATGCAAAGATCGGCTCAGAGACTCAAGATTTTGATATAGCCGACGTTTGTGATCAAATCTGTGAAAAGTTAATTTATAGACATCCTCACATTTACGCAGATGTTCAAGTAAAAGATGAGGAAGAGGTCAAGCAAAACTGGGAGCAACTCAAACTCAAGGAAGGCAAAAAGAGTGTTTTAGAAGGAGTGCCTAATGGATTGCCAGCTATGGTCAAAGCTAATAGAATTCAAGACAAGGTTGCTGGAGTAGGTTTTGATTGGGATCATAGCCGACAAATTTGGGAAAAAGTTAAAGAAGAACTTTTAGAATTCGAGGTAGAAGTAAAACAGCAACATACCGATCAAATGGAGCAAGAGTTTGGAGATTTAATCTTTTCATTGATAAATTATGCGAGGTTTTTAAATATTGACCCTGAAAATGCATTGGAACGAACCAATAAAAAATTCATCAATCGTTTTAAGGCAATGGAATTACAGATTGCTCAAGAACATAAAAATTTAAAGGGTATGAATTTGGAAGAAATGGAACACTATTGGGATGCAGCAAAAGCAAAAGAATAGTCTATATTTGCTCCACTTATGATGAACTTAAACCAGTATACAAAAGAATTTAAAACAAACCTTAAGTTATCAGGTCCAGTAATTATGGGGCTTCTAGGTCATACCTTTGTCGCTTTTGCTGATAATATCATGGTTGGTCAATTGGGTACGGCAGAACTTGCTGCAGTATCACTTGGTAATAGTTTTGTGTTTATAGCCATGTCATTAGGGATTGGTTTTTCTACTGCAATCACTCCACTTGTTGCTGAATCTGATGGTGCTAATGATGTAAAAGCTGGTCGATCAGCACTCAAACACGGTCTGGTACTTTGTACTATATTGGGTTTTGCTCTATTTGGAATGATGCTGCTTATGAAACCATTAATGCATCATATGAATCAACCTCAAGAAGTTGTTGAATTAGCCCTTCCGTATTTAGATGTAGTTGCTTTTTCATTAATTCCTCTTGTAATTTTTCAAGCATTTAAGCAGTTTTCTGAGGGGCTCTCTCAAACAAAATACCCCATGTATGCAACCATTGTGTCTAATGTGGTTAATATAACTCTAAATTATTTACTCATCTTTGGAAGTTTTGGATTTCCTAAAATGGGTATTGTTGGAGCAGGAATAGGAACCTTGATTTCTAGAATAGTAATGGTTGTAATGATCTGGTATCAATTGAGTTCAAGAAAAAAATTTCACGATTATGTGACCCATTTTAATTTTAGACTTCTAGAACTCGCTAAGCTCAAACACATTCTAAAGTTAGGTTTTCCATCAGCCCTTCAATTCTTTTTTGAAGTAGCTATTTTTACCTCGGCTATATGGTTAAGTGGTGTGCTTGGTAAAAATGCGCAAGCAGCCAATCAAATTGCTCTAAACTTATCTTCCATGACCTATATGGTAGGAATGGGATTAGGTGTTGTTGCGATGATTCGTGTTGGTAACCAAAAAGGCTTAAAAGATTATTTTAATTTAAGAAGAATAGCACAATCGGTTTTTTTACTCACCTTGTTTTTTGAAATTATTTTTGCAATTTTCTTTTTATTTGGAAGAGATTTCTTGCCAACGATCTATTTAGATACCACTGATGTTGTCAATCAATTGGATAATATTGAAGTGATTACACTCGGTGCTGAATTATTGTTGATTGCAGCCTTCTTTCAAATTTCAGATGGGCTACAAGTGGCAATTTTAGGAGCTTTGAGAGGTCTTCAAGATGTAAATATACCAACCTTGTTGATTTTTATCGCTTATTGGGTTGTAGGTTTTCCCCTCTGTTATTATTTAGGCTTACATACGGCATTAAAAAGTGTTGGTATTTGGATTGGACTCTTAGCAGGACTTAGTGCTTCTGCACTTTTATTGTATCTTAGATTTAATTATTTAACCAAGCGATTGTTATTGAACAATCCATCATAAGGACTACTAAATGGAATTTCCAAAATTTATATTAGGTGATAATACCGATTATCCAGAGGCGATATTTGTTATACATACTGAATTCCCAAGATTTATAATTAATCTTCAAGATGATGAGATTCAGTGGTTTGAAGAATTTTCAAAAGAGGATAAAGAAGAATTAGAAGAAGAAACCGCTCGAATGATTGAAGAAGCCTCTGCTTTTTATGATCGTGAGGTTAATCGTTATCAAGATTGATATGAAGTCGATAGTAGAGTATGATCAATCTCTTTTTCTACTCATTAATAATTCAGGAATTGAGGCTTTAGATGGATTTTGGTTGTTTTTGTCCAATACTAAAATGGCTATTCCCATTTATTTGATCGTTATCTATGCCATATACAAACAATTGGGATTTAAGAAGATGCTCTTTAGTCTTGGATTTGTTGCAGTACTCATTCTTTGTGCTGATCAATTAGCTAATTTCTTTAAATACGGAACACAGCGATTAAGACCTTGTCATCAAGAGCAACTCATCAGTCAAATGCGCTTACTTAAAGATAGCTGTGGTGGAAAATATAGTTTCTTTTCAGCACATGCAGCTAACAATTTTGCGGTATTTGGTTTTTTATTTTTAATCCTCAAAAAACACACGTCCAGCTGGATTTACCTGTTATTAGTTTGGGCATTCCTCGTTGCCTTTAGTAGAATTATGATAGGAGTCCACTTTCCATTAGATGTCCTCGTAGGAAGTCTTATAGGCTTATTTTTTGCCTTTATTAGTTCTAAGCTTTATCATCGATTAATCTCTTAGGAACTTATATTGCGTATGACTATTATACATCTCACCAGGTTTTAATTCTGCTGATGGAAAATTCTTGCAGTTTGGACTATTAGGATAATTTTGAGTTTCAACACAAAATCCTACTCCAGAGGAAGGAGTATATAGTACTGCTATAGGTTGATTGGTTGTGGTTACTAAACGCAATTTTGACTTTGGAGAATACACTTCTATTGCTTTGGAGGAATCAATAACATAAGGAGTGTCGAACTCATTTGTTCCTAACGCATGCTCTTTATTAAAATTTAAGGGATGTTGAGCTTTTTCATTCAGAGGAATTAAGTCTCCAGTAGGGCAGAGGTTGTTTTCTGTTTCTAAAATAGCTGAAGCAGGAATTTTAAATTGAAGATGATTAAATTTCATCTGATCATCCAACTTAAAATAAGTATGCTGTGTGAGATTGATTAAGGTAGTTTGATCAGTAGTAGCCTTAAAATCAACAAGTAAGCTATTTTTCTTTAGAATATAAGTAACTACTACCTTAAGAGTGCCAGGATACCCATCTTCGAGGTGTGTGCTGGTATAGGATAATTGAATCTTTGGAGTTTCTTTATGACTTAAAGCATCTACTTTCCATAGACGGTTAGCAAAGCCTATACCACCATGAAGATGTACGCCATCATTAGTTGGAAGGGTATATTTTTTTTGATCTAAAATGATTTGACTGGAGCATATCCTTCCAGCAAAACGACCAATAACTGCATTTAAAGAGGTTGTATCGTCTCTGTATTTTGAAGTTTCATGTAAACTATGAACTAAATTTTGAGATCCGAAATGATCATTATACTGTAGTTTATGAATACGTGCTCCATATTCAAGCACTGTAAGCGACAGTTGCTCATTTTTAATGGTATATTCTTTCATTTGTTAGTTCATTAGCACTAGTGTGCTAAAAATATCGGCATTGATCCATCCTTGGTTTTTGTCTTCTCCAGGAACATAAACGGAACCTATGAAATTTTCCCGTTCTTTACTACCATCATTATCACAATATGCAAGAGCAAAACCTACTTTAGAATTAGGATAAAGAGGTTGACTTTGAGCAGCAACTCCATCAGTAAATGAATCATCATAGAGTTTGACAAAAAGTTCCCAAGTATAGGTGGTTTCTTTTTTAGTGTGTGCAGCTGTGATATGACTGCTATAATCTCTTGGAAGTTTATCAGGAGCAATATCAATGACCCTACTGTTATAAGCAACATGATAGGCAAAAGCATTGTGATTGTATTGATGTTCACCTCCAGAATTATCTTGATCAACAAAGACTTCCACACAGTCATCATCCCACCACAAGGTAAATGGATCCTGGTATTGATCAAAAATGACATCATCTACGATCTCAACTAAAAGTAGTATTCCTTCATTATTCCAACGAATTTTATAACGACCAGAAAAATCTTCTGCCGAATAGGGACCACCCATCCATAGTTGATCAATATCAAGCCATTGGGTTTGTTCCCAAAATGATTCATTGGCTACTCCATCTATAGTTACCTCTTCAAGTGTTTTTTTTACCTCAATCAAATGATGGTCTTTTTTTTGAGCATAAATAGGTATGGAGATGAAACAAGTTATTAAAAACAAGAGTAGTTTATTCATGTGAATCACTTTTTAAGTATTCAGAATAGTTTTGTTTAAAACGATTAAATCTTGGTTTTGAAACATTGATGATATAAGGATTAAAAGGGTTGTTGGATTCATAATCTTGATGGTATTCCTCTGCCTTATAAAAGATACCAATGGGTTGAACTTCTGTAACAATAGGCTTATCATAGACACCATCGTTAACGAGTTGTTCCATATACGCTTCAATTATTTTTTTTTCTTCAAGGGTGCTGTAAAATGCAATAGAGCGGTATTGAGTTCCTGTATCAGGTCCTTGCCTGTTGAGTGTTGTGGGATCATGAGACCCAAAAAACACCTTTACTAGTTCAGCAAAACTAATTACGGATGGATCATAATGGACCTCTACGGTCTCCGCATGGTCTGTAAGTCCACGACCCACTTTCTCATAGGTGGGATTTAAGCTAGTTCCACCTGCATAACCTGAGATAGCTTCACTCACACCTTTAACACTTTGATATACGGCTTCTACACACCAAAAGCAGCCTCCGGAAAAATAGGCTGTTGCATGTTTTTGAGTTGTTGTATTCATTTTTTTATCTGTTTTAGAATAGGATAAATTAGGGATTAAGAGTGTCCCTAGTACTAATGCAATTGAAAACTTAAATTGGTTCATATGTTACTGAATTCCTGGTTGTTTTATTGTGAAGTTTTCTTCTTCTTTCTTGGCTTTAACCATCGCTTTTACTTCCTCTAACATTCCTTTTGCATCATAAATAATGCCATCTTTAATGGTGTATTTAACACCTCCAACGCGAATAACCTTATTGTCCTCTGTTAATTTAATCGCACCTGTACCATAAAGTACCTTAAGATTAACTAATGGATTTTCCTCAATGATAACAAAATCAGCTTTTTTGCCAATAGTTACGGAACCAATTTCATCACTCATTCCAAGGAGTTCAGCTCCGTTCAAGGTAGCAGATTGAATAACTTCGAGTGGATGAAATCCTGCTTCTCTAAGGAGTTCTAATTCTCTAATATAGGCAAATCCATAAAGTTGAAAGATAAAACCAGAATCAGAACCAGCAGTTACTCTACCACCTCTGTTTTTATATTCATTGACAAACTGCATCCATAGTTGATAGTTTCTTTTCCAAGTTACTTCTTGTTCAGTTCCCCAAAAGTGCCAATAAGATCCGTGAGAAATCATACTCGGTTGATAGAAACGCCATAAGGAGGGTAGAGTGTACTCTTCATGCCATTCAGCTCTTCTAGCCCGTTGTAGGTCTCTGTTGGCTTCATAAATATTGAAAGTTGGATCCAGTGTAAAATCTAAAGCGAGTAATTCCTCCATGACTTCATTCCATTTTTCAGAACCAGGTTGAGCAGCTTGTTCCCAAAGTTTTCCAGCTTGTTCAAAACGATGTTGTTCATTTTGATAATTGTAATCAGCTGGGTAATTTTGAACTGTTTTATCATTGAATAAGGCTTCTGGTAACCCATACCAATGTTCCATAGAATTCAACCCAGCACGAGCTGATTGAACAACATTCCATCGAGCTACATCCATCTGAGCATGATGAAATGCCGAACGAAGTCCAAGACGTTTGTTTTCACGAATGGCTGCGTCTAGTATTTCTGGTTCAGCACCAAAAAATTTAATACCGTCAGCACCATTTTTTTTATTTTGACGCACCCATTCAATAGCCTGTTCAGGAGTACTTATTGGTGTTTTACGTCCTTCTCCAAATCCTGTATACGCTTTAATTCTTGGAGCAGCAATTGAATTTGTTAACGATTTGTTTTTAAGGTTAACTGAAAATTCAACACCTCTACCACTTGGTTCTCTTATAGTGGTGATTCCGTGACCCATCCATAGTTTAAAAACATAGTCTGGTTCTGCACCTTGAGCAACCCCACCAATATGAGCATGGGCATCTACAAATCCAGGAAGTAAGTACATTCCTGAAGCATCGAGTTCTTTACCTCCTTTTTTTAATTGAGGTCTTCTCTTTTCATTGATGGGTACATTAGGATAACCAACTACTCTGATGTTTTTGATGATGTTGTTTTCAACAACGATATCGATAGGTCCTCTGGGTGGTGCACCATTACCATTAATAAGAGTAACGCCTCTGATAATCAGTTGTGTAAAAGGACCATCTCCCTGAGTTGATTGAGCATTAGATAAACAAAAACTTAAACTTAGAGCTAAAGTTATTAGGGTTCTCATAGCATGTAAATTGATTAAAAAATGAATTTACAAAAAAAACATGAGCTTTTAACCTATTTGGAGACAAGTACCCATTCTCCTTTTGAAATTAAAGGTTCTGCTTGTTTAAACTTAACAGATTTAACTTCTCCATTCATGACATTCTTGATTTCAACACGATCATTTCTTCCAATTTTAGCATGATCTCTAACGATGGTTTCTACCTTTGTTGGTCTTTGGCTAGCTCCTGCTGAAACTGCTCTATTTTGAGCCGCTAATTCATCTGTATTTGGAATCTCTTCTTTTGATAGCTGCACCTTATCATTCTTAGTTCTTACGTTACTCGCATCTTTAATCTGCGCATTATTGGAAGGAATTTCTCCTTTAAATAAGAAGGATATAATATCTTTATTGAGCACCTCAACCATTGATTTGAAAAGCTCAAAAGCTTCAAATTTATAGATAAGCAGCGGATCTTTTTGTTCGTGAACAGCTAATTGAACCGATTGCTTGAGTTCATCCATTTTTCTTAAATGTGTTTTCCAAGCCTCATCAACCATCGCTAAGGTGATGTTTTTTTCAAAATCATCAATTAAAGTTTTGGCTTTTGATTCATAGGCTTTTTTAAGGTTGGTTACCACATTAAGATTCTTTATGCCATCGGTAAACGGAACTACAATACGTTCATAGGAATTGCTTTGATCTTCAAAGACATTTTGAATAACTGGAAGCGCAATTTCAGCAGCTCGTTGCATTTTTTCTTTATAATGGGTAAAAGCTGTATGGTATACCTTTTTAGTAATTTCATCTGATTTTCCTTTAGCAAATTCAGACTCATTAACTGGAGAGGTAATACTAAAGTATTTGATGAGTTCAAATTCAAAGTTTTTGTAATCACTGATAGCCATATTTGAGTCAACGATAAGTTCACACGTATCGTAGATCATATTAGCGATATCTAATTTAAGACGATCTCCTTTTAAGGCATGTCTTCTACGTTTGTAGATGACCTCACGTTGAGCATTCATTACATCATCATATTCCAAAAGTCGTTTACGTACTCCAAAGTTGTTTTCCTCAACTTTTTTCTGAGCACGTTCAATGGATTTGGTCATCATGGAATGTTGAATAACCTCCCCTTCCTCAAGGCCCATACGATCCATAAGTTTGGCAACACGATCCGATCCAAAAAGTCGCATTAAGTTGTCTTCTAAGGATACATAAAATTGAGAACTTCCAGGATCTCCTTGACGTCCAGAACGACCTCTTAACTGACGGTCTACACGTCTAGAATCATGACGTTCTGTGCCAATAATAGCAAGTCCACCATTCGCTTTGACCTGATCGGAAAGTTTAATATCTGTACCACGTCCTGCCATATTGGTGGCGATGGTAACCATACCCTCTTTTCCTGCATCCGCAACAATATCAGCTTCTTTCTTATGAAGTTTAGCATTAAGAACGTTGTGTGGAATTTTTTGTATGGTCAACATTCTAGATAACAATTCAGAAATTTCAACTGAAGTAGTTCCAATTAGAACAGGTCTTCCAGCTTTAGATAACCGTACAACTTCTTCTCCAACTGCGTTGTATTTTTCTCTTTTAGTCTTGTAGATTAAATCTTCTTTGTCAATTCTTGCGATCGGTCTATTAGTTGGGATTTCAACTACATCAAGATTATAGATCTCTAAGAGTTCACCAGCTTCAGTGATTGCTGTACCAGTCATACCGGAGATTTTTCGGTACATTCTAAAGTAATTTTGAAGCGTCACTGTTGCATAGGTCTGCGTCATGGCTTCAATCGTAACATTCTCTTTGGCTTCTATGGCTTGATGTAATCCATCGGAATAACGTCTTCCATCCATAATACGACCTGTTTGCTCATCCACAATAAGCACTTTGTTGTCCATTACCACATATTCGGTGTCTTTTTCAAATAGGGTATAAGCCTTAAAGAGTTGAGTAATCGTATGTATACGCTCACTTTTAACTCCAAAATCTTTAAAGAGTTCATCTTTTAATTCAGCCTCTTTTTCAGGATCTAGCTTCTGGTTTTCAATATGAGCAATTTCTGAGCCGATATCTGGAAGAACAAAAAAGTCTTTATTATCATCATCAGAAATAGTAGCAATCCCTTTTTCTGTGAGTTCAATCTGATTAGTTTTTTCATCGATGGTAAAGAAGAGTTCTTCATCAACTTGATGCATTTCACGATTATTGTCCTGCATATAATAGCTCTCTGTCTTTTGTAGGAGCATTTTCATTCCTTCTTCAGATAAAAACTTGATTAAAGCTTTATTCTTGGGAAGTCCTCTATGTACCCTAAGTAATAAAAATCCACCTTCCTTGGTATCTCCATCTGCGATGAGTTTCTTAGCCTCAGCAAGTACCCCATTTAGGTATTTACGTTGTTGAGCTACTAAATCTGCAACCTTAGGTTTTAACTCATTAAATTCATGACGATCTCCATGTGGAACAGGACCGGAAATAATCAATGGAGTTCTCGCATCATCAATCAAAACGGAATCAACCTCATCAACAATAGCATAGTGATGTGGTCGTTGAACGAGATCGGAAGGATTATGCGCCATATTATCTCTCAGGTAATCAAATCCAAATTCATTGTTAGTACCATAGGTAATATCTGCTAAGTAAGCAGCTCTTCTTCCTTCTGAGTTGGGTTGATGATTATCGATACAATCAACACTCATTCCATGAAATTCAAAAAGAGGAGCCATCCAAGCACTATCCCTTTTGGCGAGATAATCGTTAACAGTCACTAAATGAACTCCTTGTTCCGCTAAAGCATTGAGGTATACTGGAAGGGTCGCAACAAGTGTTTTACCCTCTCCAGTTTGCATCTCTGCTACTTTTCCTTGATGTAAAACAATTCCACCGATAAGCTGAACGTCATAGTGAATCATATCCCATTTAATAGGAGTTCCTGCTGCATTCCATTGGGTTTGCCATATAGCATCATCTCCTTGTAGTTCGATATAGTCTTTTTCCCCAGAGAGTTTTATATCAAAACTAGTGGCATTAACCTTAATGCGTTCATTTTCTACAAAACGTTTTGCTGTTTCTTTTACAACGGCAAAAGCTTCTGGTAACAATTCATTAAGAGTGTTTTCAGTCTTCTGATAAATTTCATCTCTCAGCTGATCAATCTGCTGGTATGCTTCGTCATTTTTGTCTACATCGGATTCTTGTTCGATTTGTTGCTCAAGGAGCTTTATTTCATCTAATTCAGATTGAATAGCTGATTTGATTTGCTCTTTAAATTGAACTGTTTTAGCCCTTAACTGATCGTGACTTAAGTCTACTAGTGACTGTTCAAACTTCTTTATGCTCGTTATTATTGGTTGGAGTTCTTGTACGTCTTTTTTTGCTTTATCACCTACAAAAACTTTAAGAATCTTATTTACAATACTCATAATTATATCTTATCTACAACGGATGTTTGTTAATTGATGTGTAGAAAGCAAAAGTCATGCCTTCTTGAATAGCTTCAAAAATACATAAAAAAAAAGCCTCAAAAGAGACTTTTTAACTAATTATGTCAGGTTTTTTTTAGTATTCATCTTCATTCCAAAGATAATCTTCATCGGTTGGATAATCTGGCCAGATTTCATCTATAGATTCATAGATTTCACCACCTTCTTCTTCCATGGATTGAAGGTTTTCAACCACCTCCAAAGGAGCTCCTGTTCTGATAGCATAATCGATTAATTCATCTTTTGTTGCTGGCCAAGGAGCATCACTTAAATACGAAGCTAATTCTAAAGTCCAATACATAGTTGTAAATTTAATTTTTGCAAAAATAATTTTTAAACTTACACCAGCAAGTATTTTTGAGATTAATTTATGATTAAATCATTAATTTTATGGTAACCATTTGATTTCCTTTGTATTGAGATTGTAACTGTAGGCCCTAGAAAGACAAAATAAGGCATCTGATAAGCGATTGATATAGATTAGAATAACAGGATCAAGTACACCCGATTTGTCATAACTGACAAGCTGACGTTCTAATCGTCTACAGACCGCTCTTGCTAGTTGAGAATTGGACACCAACGGATGACCTCCATAAAGAATAAAATTTCTTAAGGGAGGTAGTTCTGATTGGATTTTATCGATGAATCGCTCTAAATCATTTATGGTGGTAGCTACAGGGATATCAGATGTTTTAGATCCCGTTGCAAGATATCCTCCAATGGCTAAAAGTTGTTTTTGAACTGCAATTATCCATGGGTGATATTCTTCTTGAATGGTATCATCTCTTAGTTTTCCCATCCAGGCTTGTAATTCATCCAAGTCACCAAGGACCATAAATACGAGCTCGTCTTTACCTAGTTGATTTCCATCAGCTATGGAGGATTGACCGTGATCGCCTTTTTTAGTGTAAATGCTCATAATCTTAATTTAAAGTGTTCTTTTGTTTGTTCTGGTCTTTTAACAAGAAGACCGATAAAATATCCATCGATACTTACGTTTATTCGAGGATCATCACAATATTTTTTCCAATCCTTTTGATAGGAAGCTTTACCATGTGGCAAAACAATAACGATAAAACTTTTTGTTTCCTCTATAGTTTTTTCAATCAGCGGAGTATCTTCTAATGTACAGCAAATAAGTTCAGCTTGTTCTAACTTAGCAATTGATTTTAAACCACCTAGAGATGCTAAATAGGTCGTATTTTTTGAAAAATAAAGTTGACTAAAATTAAAATAGTTCACTATTTGAACTAGTGCTTTTGATGGTTGTTTTAATTTTTTAACACCGTTTATTGAATTGTTTTTTAACCCTTTAGTATATAACTTATATACAAATGGAGAATGAATTCCATGAGCATTTTTTGCACCTATAAAAAACCGTATATAGTTCATGAAATTACCCATCAATTATGAATCTATTAGTTCACCTAATTCAAACCATTTTTCTGTATGAAGTTCAATTTGAGCATTGAGTTCACTTAGTATTTTAGATCGTTTTTCAATTTCATCAAGAGCTAAACCTTCATCTAGGAACGATGCCTCTAGTTCTTTTTTTTCAGCCTCTAGTCGTTTGATTTTTGTTTCTAATTTATTGAATTCTTTTCTTGCATTATGTTGTTGTTTTTGATCCTGATCTTCTCTAAAATTTTGCTCGTTTAACTCTTTTTTAGATGTTATGGGTTTAGAATCTTCATAAGCTCTATAATCACTGTAGTTCCCAGGAAAATCTTCGATGACAGCATCGGATTTAAACACAAAAAGGTGGTCAACAATTTTATCCATAAAAAATCGATCATGCGATACCACTATCAAACAGCCAGGAAAGTCCAAAAGAAAAGATTCTAATACTCCAAGCGTTACAATATCTAAATCATTCGTGGGTTCATCTAGAATTAAAAAATTTGGATTTTGAATCAATACGGTGCATAGGTAGAGTCGTTTACGCTCACCGCCACTAAGTTTTTCAACAAAGTCATACTGTTTCTTACGATCAAACAAAAAACGTTCTAACAGCTGTTGAGCACTTATTTGTCTTCCTTTTTTTAAAGGAATATAGTCTCCAAATTCACGAATAACTTCAATAACTTTTTGACCTGGTTTAATCTTGATCCCCTCTTGAGTATAGTACCCTATTTTAATAGTTTCACCTACATTAATTTTTCCACTATCCGGTTTTAGTTGCCCTGAGATAAGATTTAAAAAGGTAGATTTTCCGGTTCCGTTTTTACCGATAACTCCTAAGCGTTCTCCTTTTTGAAAGTTATAATCAAAAGCATGGATTAATTTTTTATCTCCGTAGGATTTGGAGAGTTTATGAAGTTCAATAATCTTATTGCCCAAACGCTCCATTTGAAATTCAATTTCAACTTCATGATCATTTCTGCGTTGGTGCGCTTTTTGTTTGATGGTTGAAAAATCGTCAATTCTTGATTTTGACTTGGTGGTTCTAGCCTTGGGCTGTTTTCTCATCCAAGCGAGTTCCTTTTTAAATAATTGTTTGCTTTTGTGTAATTCCACAGCTTCCTGCTCTAAACGCATTTCTTTTTTTTCAAGAAAATAGGAATAATTACCATTATAGGGGTAGAGTACGCCTTGATCGAGTTCTAAGATCTGATTACAAACGCGTTCTAAAAAATACCGATCGTGAGTCACCATAAATAAGGCTATTTTTTCTTTAGAAAAATAGTCTTCTAACCATTCGATCATTTCTAAATCAAGGTGGTTGGTCGGTTCATCTAAAATCATTAGATCAGGTCGATTCAACAACGCATTAGCAAGAGCTAATCGTTTTTTTTGTCCACCAGAGAGCTGTTTGACTTGAAGTGTTAAGTCTTCTAATTTTAATTTAAAAAGAATTTGTTTATACTGCGTTTCAAAATCCCAAGCTTGATGACGTTCCATCGCTTCAAATGCTTTTTGGTATGCTTTTTCGTCTTCAGGATTCTTCAATGCTAATTCATACGCATGTATGACTTCTAGAATTTCATTATCAGAGTCAAAAATACTTTCTTCTATCGTTTTTTCTTCA
>Ga0233451_10002314_pt1 | contig 17463 bp, 9 predicted proteins | sample 011ome_29_FD_183052 | JGI IMG/M metagenome (GOLD analysis project Ga0233451, IMG submission 183052) | Coastal salt marsh microbial communities from the Groves Creek Marsh, Skidaway Island, Georgia - 011504CT (spades assembly) | ecosystem: Environmental > Aquatic > Marine > Intertidal zone > Salt...
CAAACGGTAGTAAAATGATATTTTACGAGAACGGCGAAGAGGACGAAGAATTGTTGAAGCAACAAGCGTTGAAGCATTTGACGAAAGGCTGCGCGATCGACGATTCGTTGAAAGAAAGCACAATAGACGTGGAGAATGATTTCGGAGGAGCCTCTTCTGAAGAGAATCAACTGGAAGCGTCTCCGATTACGGTGTACGCGACGGAATATCAAGAGTCAAACGCTATAAAGATAGCCGCGAACGAGACGTTTTGTTGCTACGGGATTCGGAACGGGTTAGTCAGAGTGTTGAGTCAAGTGAGTCAATCGCGCTCGCTTCTCAGAGGGCACGAGACGCCAATCGCGAGCATGAGTTTTTTACCGTCCACGAACGAGGAAGAGAACATTTTGGCAACCTTGAGCGAAGATGGGACGTTGCTTGTGAGAAGACTAAACGAGGACGAGAGTTCGGAAACGATCAGCGACTCGACGCTGTTGAAGTTGGACGTGTCGAGCGAAGCGGACAACGTGAGCGGAACGACCACTTCGAACGACTCTTTAATCGTGCCGAGCTTTCGCTGGTTTCCTAGAAAATCATCCAACGACAGCAAAGCGGAATTTTTGATCGCGTATGGGAACGCAATCTTCAAATCTTCCGTAGATTTAAATGAAGATGCCGGCGGCCAATCGCCGATTCCGTTTGAAGAGAACGTAGACTTGCACGGCCCGATCACTTCGATTGACGTTACAAACCAGCGACGAATCGTCGCGACGACTGAAAGGGACGTCTCAGGGTGGTATGGTATAGTAGTGTTTGAGTTAGAACCGCAAGGTTTAGGATTCACGAAGACGACTTTGTTAAAAAGGGAGTCAATGGGAAACTGCGCGGCGCGATGGATGAATGAGAACACGTTGGCCGTAGCCACCACTGTAAACGCGAGTTCGGGCTGTGCTTACATCGAATGCTTGCATTACGACAAAAAATCAGAAACTCTAAAAACGACTCAATCGATTAAAATTGGATGTTCTTCCGAGTGGTTCTGGAACTCTTTTCAATTCGCCAGGGTCGGGTATAAAGATAAGCAGTGCTTTTTGTTTGCGGATTCCAAGAGAAACGTCGTATACGCTCTTTCTGTGAATGAACACGAGAGTAAATTTAATTACATTTCTCAATTTAGCGTGTCGCAACCGATTTTATCGCTTGTAGCTCTCGATGTCTCGGATGAAGACGATGATGTACAAAGCGCGCAGTTTGGTCTGTTTTGTATGCAAACCGGCGCGATTCAGCAATTGCGTTTACCGATGTTAGATTGCGTGCGATTGTTACCGAAGGGTAAAAGCCCTTCTTCGACTATTGCGGAACAAGTACAACAGGAACTCCCTTCCATTATCACCGATGCTCCTCCTCAGCGCGCTGCCTCGCCGGTTGTTTCGGGACTCTTGACCCCGGATATGTTTAAGAAATCTATGTCGCAATCGGCAAGCGCAGAGGAACTCGCACCGAGCTCTCCATCGGTGAGCGATAAACCTCCGCCTCCAATTGCGCAGCAACAGGCGAGTAAACCGGCCGCGGCGCCTGTTTCAGCGCCAAGTATTTTTGCTACTACCGCTACTACAAGTGGCGACAGTGGTAGTGATAAAGAAGTTGCAAAGTTAATCAGAGAACTAAAGAATGAACTTAAACAAGATCGAGATAAGTTGCGAAAGGAACGCGAGAAAAGAGACAATGCGGAGCGCGAACGACAAAAGCAATTAATCGCGCTGATGTCGCAAGCAACCACAAAAGATTTACCAACCGCGATATCTCAAATAGTTTCGGAGCAGTTGGGTGAAAATGCCGCCGCAGTGCAAGCTGCTCTTGCGACGAACGCGGCAGCTTCGCAACGGGCCGCCGTCGCCGCCGCAAAGGAAGCGGTGCAAACGACTCTTCAATCCGAAATTCGACAAGCTATGCAACAAGTCATGATTCCAGCGTTTGAACGCTCGACGCAAAACATGTTTAACCAAATTGCAAACACTTTCGAGCGCTCTATAGGTGAACTAAACAACGAGTTGATGCAAATTAGAGATCAATCGGTGCAAGCAAACGCGATGCCTCTCGTCCAAGAGTTGCAAAGAACTGTGAACGAAATGAGAAGTTTACCGCAGTCCTTAGATTCTGCACTCAAATCTTCCGTTTCCAACGCATTCAGAGGTATGCAACAACAATCTGGTCCATCGCAAGGAATGTTTCAGCAGCAAATGCCGCCACAAGCTGGTGGAGGAGGAGGAGTGCGTTCACTCGCCGACTTGGAGCAAAGGAAACCGCCGCCGCAAGCGCCACAGGATCCTACTTTAGAGATCAAGAGATTGTTGAATACCGGCAATCTCGACGCTGCATTTTCATCGGCGTTAGGTACTTCCAATCTCGAAATTGTCTCGTGGTTGTGTTCTCAAGTAGCTCCAGAGCGCGTGTTTGGACAGCATCCGTGTCCGTTGTCGCCGTTCGTGCTACTTTCGCTGGCGCAACAGCTCTCTTCGGATTTGACGACGAAAGACGCGGAGAGAAAGCTCGATTGGATTCGCGACACGTGCTTGGCTATCGATCCTCAAGACCCCGCGTTGAAGTTGCACGTGCGACCGGTATTGACTGCCGTTTACGAGTCTTTGCGAAAATTAGGATCGAGTTCTCAGAACATTTCGCCCAGCGTAAAAGCCGCCGCGCGTTTGGTCGTGCACGTGGTTAACAGTCTCTTGAGCGCGTGTCCTTAAGAAGCATCTTCTGTCATAAAAAACTTTTAACTACTGGTACAACTACATCTAATCTGCTCTAAAGTCATCTACAACTACATCTAAATGATTTCTCTAAGAATATCTCTTTTTCTATTTCTATACGCCCTCAACAGTTCGATATCGCCTTCATCCATCTGTGTTTCCTCAAGTAAGTGTTTAAAGATCCTTTCAATGTTCGCGTCGTCGTCCGACGCAAATCTTTGCGAAAGAATTTCCTCCGCTCTTACTCTCACAGCGGCTATTGCCATATCGTTATCTCCAGATATCTCGTTGAGTACGAGTAACGTGGTGTTATCGACTTTCGCGTTTGGACTCAGGATAAATCGACGCCGTTCATCGTTATCATCGTCGATAAAATCTCCTTCGTCTTTCTTCTTGAGTAAACCGAGCGCTCGTTTGCATTTGTATTTCATCGCGTCCCATTTTGTATCGTTTTCATCCGCGCCGCAGAGATTTTGGTACCAGTTCAAGCACTCGTCGACGTTTTCCCACATCATGACTGAATTGCACGGGTTCATGGACGGTAAGAATCCATAAAATAACAGAAAGTGCTGATCGTTTCTCTCGCCGTAGGAAAGAATCAACTCCTCGTCTTTCCCGACGTTTCTTTTCGCCTCGACGATAAACGCGCTCAAATCTTCCTTCACTCTCCAAGTCACGTTCACTTCCTCCTCCACGGACGAGTGGTTTAATAAATCGACGATTGGAATCATCACTCTCCGCGGCGCTCTCCTACCTCTCGCGTCTTCAATTCGAAACGTCCTCGAAAATACTTGACTCAACGCCCAGCCGTACTTTTCTTCTTCTTCTTCTTCGCCGTGGCGGCGGCTTCGCGAAGACACTTGTTTTTCATACTTTATCAACTCCTCCTTCGCGTCGTGATCGCCCGTGGCCTCGAAAAACTTGCAAACGAGTTCGTATCGCGTGTTATTGTCGTAAAAGCAACACTTATTCGCGATGCCGATCATCTCCTTCGGCAGCGCGTTCGCGTACGCTATCTTTAGTTCTTTCTTTTCATCATCACTCAAAGTACTTCTCCTCCTTTTCACTAATATCTGTTTGGCTAAACTGGCGGCCCAATCGTCGTCTTCGTTCTCGTAATTGTCGATGAACACTCTCTCGTCTTCTTTCTTCAACGAAACGTGGAAGAGTTCCTCCTTCGCTTTAATCTCTCTCGACGCGAACAAGCCTCGAACGCGAGTCGTTTTATCGTACCCGATGGAAGCGCGAGCGTTGGAATGTTTCGTAACGAACTCGTCAAAATCTTTCTCGTCGTCTGCTTTTCCCTTCTTTAAGAGAGCACAGTAAGCAATGCGAGGAGGAACCTTTTGGCGGCGAACCTCGCGGCGAGATGAATACCAAGAAGAAGAAGTTAAAGAAGAGGAATGCGTCCGAGTGACCGCCTTTAGCCATGCCATGATGATTCTTAACGAGGAAGATGATGCAAAAAAATGTACAGTCGAAGTAAGCAAAAAATATCAAAAATTAAAAGACGCGAGTGTTGACTTGCGCTCGATAGATGGAAACCTCGCCGTCGTCGCTGTTCGTCAAAGTCATCTTCTCGTTGGCGTTGGCAAAAACGACCGATCCTTTCTCAATCCTGACGTCGTCGTTGAGTGTACCTTTCCCGTTTTTCACGAGCAAAATCGAAGGTCCTTGGCTTACCGTCAATTCCGCGGTTTCGTTTTTCGAGCACGAGATGACTTCCAACTCGAACTCGTCAAACGGAGGCGAATATCGTTTCGTGTTTTTATCGATGACATCTCCCGTGAGAACCTCTGGTTTCCCCAACTTGTACGTCAACATGTCGCATAAGATTTCCGTATCTCTCGCTTTCGGCGTCAACCCGGCTCGCACGACGTTATCGCTCGTCGCCATGACTTCCACGCATTCGCCGTCCAAGTACGCGTGCGGTTCGTTCGCCGCCATGTATACCGCCTCTCCTGGTTGCAACTTGATGTAATTCAACAAGTACGCGCACATGACGCCGACGTCGTCTGGATATTGCCCGTTCAATCTCAACGCCAACCGGTCTCTCTCGTCGTCGTCGTTTCCTCCTTTTCCTTCTGCCTCCTCCTTTAATCGTTTCACCAGCGCTCGCACGTGCTTCGCCACCTCTTCTTTTTCCGCCAACATCACTTTCGTGAACAAATATTTCATCTGCGCTTTCTTATCTTCTTTCATGGCATCCATCTCTTCCAAACGAATCCCGGTCAGAAGTTTCAATTCCGGGCACTTCTCCAACGCTTCTTTCGGTTCGCTAATAAAACCGCTCATGGCTTCAAATTCAGTCACCGCTAACGCCATCTCCGGTTTATGATTCGCGTCTTTATACATGTGCGGTTTCTCTTCGTGTAACTTCTCCGCTAACTGTTTATCCGGATGCGCTTGGATCGAAAGCGCTTTCGCCACGGATAAAACTTTCAGCAAAAACGGTAAATCGTTCCCAAACCTTTTTAAACATTTCTCCCCGAGCGTTTCCTTCGCGTTCGCTTCCACGTGTTGCTTTAAAGAAGAAGAAGAAGAAGAAGAATCAGAAGAATCAGTTTCTTTAATCACGTTCAGTCCGCTCAGATGCGTCCCCATCCATAACTCCGCGTGTGGTTTCTCTTCATCAATTTTTTCCTCTCTGTTTAAAGAACCGAGTTCAGCCACCGCGCTCGGGGTTTGTCCGGAAACGCCCCAATCGTAATGCTGAATAGCGCATTTCAGTTGTACCAGTGCGCCGCGTTTCATTATAATATAATATATACTACACGACGACGACGACGGGGAATAAAAATGAATAAAAATTGGAGAAGAGTTTTTTTGAGTCAACGAGAAAGAACGAATAAAACGGAAAACGGCCCCCAAAAGAAAAGACACATGTACATGTGAAGAAGAAAAAGAGAAAAAGAAAGTTGACACGACAACGAATGGGTGGGAAAAAGATAATATCCGGCGCGCAGAAGAGAAAGAAGAAGAGGGAGAAAGAAAAGCTCGCCGCGGAAATGGAGCGGTTGAAGCTCGGACCGACGGAGTTATGGAACGGATTGGTGTTGCATCATAAGGATGTGTTTGTCTCGCATGTGCTTCCGAAATTGAAGACGACAGATCGGTTTTTCTTTTCAGAGGTGAATAGAGAGAGTTGGGGTGTGCTTGAGTATGCCGGGGTAAACGTATCGGGATTAGGTTACTCTATTGTTGAATTAACATCTATTTCAACGTTGGAATGGGCGTGGAATAACATACGCTGGGGAGAGAAAGTAGAGAAAAGTACAAGTGGAAGAGTGAAAGACCAAGCGTGGTTTTGCATGGGAGTTGCTGGAACGAACAAACTCGAGTTTCTCAAGTGGGCGAGAGAAGTGAAACACTGCGAGTGGGATGAATGGACGATTAAAGCGGCAGCAGCTAAAGGTAATCGCGAGATGTTGAAATACTGTTTCTATAATGGTTGCCCGTGTGATAAAAACGCTTCGTGTAAACAAGCTGCTCTTGGAGGACACCTCGACTGTGTTCGATTTCTTTTCGACAAAGTGAAACCTTCGCGAGATATGGAAGAAGAAGTGGCAGGACAAGCAACAGGTGCTGGTCACGTGGAGATCTTGAAATATATCGTCGAAGAAAGAAAGATATCTGATGTAGCAAAGCTCGCCTGCGCGGGACAAGCTGCGTGGCAAGGCCACCTCAATTGCCTTCAATACTTAGTCGAAGAGGCGAAAGTGCCTCTTGACAACTGGCGATACATCGCTTCGGCTCGGATCTTAAAGCACCACGACTGCCTAAACTACTTGCTCGAAAAAGGATCTCCAGAACCAACGGACGAAGAATACGATTTGTTTGACGAGGAACAACAACAACTACGCTTCAGAACAGCGATTGCGAGGTTAGCGGGATTTCCGGGATTCTGATAGCGACGAAGAGAGAGAGAGACTGAGAGAGAGACTTGAGAGAAAGAGAAGCCAAAAAAAGGGCGACACAAAGAAAACGTAACGCACAGAATAAATAAACAACAACACATACGCACACACACAGAATACCACTTGTAGTTACTTCTCTAATAAAACGAAAACGAAAGAGCGACGACATCATCAAAAAATGAAGCGAGGCGCGGCGTCGTCTGCGAATCAAGCGCTCAAATTAACCATGGACATGTTCCGCTCGAGAACGAAAACCGGGAAACGAGAGGCGAAAAATCTCTTGTTTCCCTTAGCGCAAAAGCTGACGGGCGAAGGCATCATCGAAAAACCAAAATGGTTACAGGCGATGGAACGGGTTCACCCGGCGAACACGGCGATTGGGATGAACGATTTCCTCGCCGAGAAGAAAGAGAAGATCGTCTATCCCGAGGATAAGTTAATCAGGGCGTATTATAATCGAAGGCCGTTGGCAAAGTTGGAAGCGATCGATATGCACGCAGGTGAGAGAAACGAAAAGGAAGAAACCTCTTCGTCGTCCTCTTCGAAAAAGAACAAAAATACAGGCAGACATTTCGTGAGACAGTTTGCATTGAGACAGTTGGAATACATGAACCAAAAAGCGCAACCGTTAATTAGGACGAAGCAATATCCATCCGGACGAAAATATACGGAAGCAGAAGCTAGGGAACTGGTTGAGAAAGAAGCGGAAGAAGAACGGCGTTTACTGGCGAGGAACCGAGAAGGCGATGAAAATCCATTCGTACCAACTTTGATTAGTAAAATTAAAGTCGATCCAAACCTTTTAGAGGTCATTAATAAAGAAGAGGAGAGCTATTGGATGAAGAATAAAGAGACGAAAGCGTCGAACGCGGCTTTAGGATTAGATGGTAAATCCGGCATCGTCGGTAGATTTAGTCGAGGCGCCATGCGAAAGAAACGAGAAGAAAGAGATTCGCCGTCGTCCAACACTAGCAGCGCTTCAACAACAAGTACAACAGCAACAACAACATCAACATCAAAAGTAGACGTTTAGGAAATAATAATAATAATAAGGTTAATATTAAGAAACTATAGTATTGCTTTGTTATCAAAAGAAGGGTTTCATCCTTCCGCGTGCCACACGTTGTTCGTTTTCCGAAACACGACTTCCCGCATGATGTGAATGCTATTTCTATTCTTCTTCTTCATTTTACTATTATTATTATCTTCTCTGTCTTCTTCTCTGTCTTCGTCTACCATCATATCGAATCTAAATTCCACCGGGCCTCTTTCTTGATCCCCGGATATCCCGCGATATTTCCCCGTCTGTAAAATCTCAATCTCTCGTTTCATCCGTTTCCACCTCTCGCCGTTTTCCATCGTCCCTTTTAAACTCTCCATGAAATATACTCTATCTTCTTCCTCTAAATCGGGAGGCGCGAATACTTTCACGAACTGTTCGATCTTATCTTCTTTGCACAGTTTATCCAGAACGTCCACGTAGAGTTTGAGTTGCATGTTTTCTATTTTATACGAAGACGTTTTCCATTCCTCTTCTTCTTCGGTTTCGAGTGCTTTTTTTTCCATCTCCGAGTACATGAAATCATCATCATCATCATTTTCATCGATATCGTCTTCATTATTTTTCATTTCCAACGACACAGTATCGCGCGTCTTCAAAGCCAAGTTGGCTTTCTTATCATCGTTGTCGTCTTCTTCTCTCTTCTTTACCATTAGTATTAGTATTAGTATTAGTATTCGTTTGGTATTATTATTTATGACGCACAAACAAACAACTGCAGTGATGAGAAAATGAGAAAAGTTAGTTTTTGAGATTCGAGCGAAAAAAGGAAAAAAGCGGCTGTCGCATGACAAAAATATCTCTAAGAGAATTCTCTGCATTAGATACACACACGACACACACACACATAAGAAGAAGAATAAACTATGAACGATAAAGATCAATTAAAGAGAGATTTGCACAAAGCTCTGTTAAACTCAAAAGTCATCGCGTTCCCGATCGCAGTCAGACAAGCGTGGCACTCCTCCGGGACGTACGATAAACACAGTAATACCGGTGGGTCGAACGGCGCGACCATGCGATTTGCCCCAGAGAAAGACGACCCGGCGAATAACGGGTTAGGCATCGTTCGAGACATGCTTCACGAGGTGAAGAAAGTACACCCGAACATATCCGAGGCGGATTTGTATACCTACGCCGGGGCGTTGGCGGTGGAATTCGCCGGTGGGCCGCACGTGCCGTACTTGTTCGGGAGGACGGACGATTCGACGAACGCGAGGTGCCCTATGCACGGACGGTTACCGGACGCGAGTCAAGGAAAAGACCATTTGAGAGACGTGTTCCACAGAATGGGCATGAGCGATCGAGACATCGTTGCGTTGAGTGGAGCGCACACGTTAGGACGGTGTCACTTCGTTCGAAGCGGATACGATGGTCCTTGGACGCACAATCCTCTGAAGTTTGATAACGAGTATTTTCGAAACTTGGTGTCCTTGACCTGGGTACCGAGAGAGTGGGACGGAGAGATGCAATACACGGATAAAGAGACGAAAACGCTGATGATGTTACCGACAGACGTGGCGTTGATACGAGATGGAACGTTTCGCAAGTACGTGGAGTTATACGCGAAGGATCAAGAGGCGTTTTTTCGCGATTTCGCGGACGCGTATTCGCGGTTGTTGGCGTTGGGCGTCCCGCACTGCTGTCCGCACGCGCAAGCGCAGAAAGCTGGAGAGATGAAACGGAAATCGGCCAAGTTTCGCGAGAGCGCGATGCACGGTGTCGTGGAGATTAAAAAGTTAGCAGAGGGTGCGGACGTGAGAGAGGGTGATCCAGGGAGCGGGAGAACGGCGTTGCACAAAGCCGCGTATTGGGGACACGCGCACACGATTCAAACGTTGGTCGATTTGGGCGTCCCTCTCAACGCGCAAGATTCCGATGGCGATACCGCGTTACACGATGCCGCCAGGTTTGGTCACTTGGAAGTCGTGAAGCAGTTGTTGAACGCGCGAGGTGTTGATATCGGTTTAAGAAATAGACAAGGATTGGACGCTTTAGGATTGGCGAAAGAATACGGGAAACGAGACGTCGCGGACGCGTTGGAACAGTTCAAAAGGAACGGCGGCGGAAGCAGATTATAACAACCATAACGACAGCGCTCGCTGCGAAATGGGATATTAATATTGAAATGATGTCAAAGCTAATACTCTGCGTCTAAATTCGCCGATCGGTCTCGCATGAGCAACACGAATAAATTTCCTTTATCGCCTCTCGAAATTCTTAAATCCTCGTCTACGAAAGTCGTGTCTAATTTCCCTTTCGCGCTTTCCGGCGCGTTGATTTTAATCAACCCGCCGAACAATCCGAATTTCTTAAACTGTACATCCACGCTCGATTTCGTGGTTGGCGTTAACTCCGCGCTAACTTGGTTAAAAAATGGCGCGCTTTCGCTATTAAACGCTCGTAAATTCCTCGCGTCGATGGTTTGGTAAATCGGCCCAGACGGTTGAAAAATTTTCGGTTTCGTCAAGCCTAAAATCGACGCCGACGTCGTGTACATCAACTCCCATTTCCCGTTTATCTCCTCCGTTTCTAACGCGTTTTTACGTTTCTGCGTGTTTTCCACTTTTTGAGCCAGTAAGTCAATCTCTTCTTTATCCTCTTCGCTCGCGCTCGCGCCTCGCTCGACGGTTGCGATTTTGGATAAAAGCGCCTCTTTCAACTCTTCCACGTTCAATCTTTTATTACTACTACTACTCCTTGATGTTGTGACAGCAGATTTAATCGTCTCTTCGACTTCCGAGGATTTCTGTTTCGCGAATTCCATCGCGTCTTCCAAGAATCCTCCTCTTGGTATTACTGCGCTTTTCTTCTTCCTAAAAGCTTTTCTTCTAAAAGTGATGATGTTTCTCGTGTTGCTGATTGGATGACGACGACGACGATGAACAGCAGAAGCACGAGTAAAAGGAGGAGGAGGATTAGCTCGGCTTTGCATCATCATCATCATCATCATCTAAAGAAGAAGACGGAAAGATTATATTTTTTTGTGGATTGTGGAGAAATTTTCGTTTGTATTCCCCTAACGAACAATCTTATATCATCGCTGTTAACGAACTATCTAACGAACGAACTAAAAACGCACTCCGACGTCTCCACGAGCGACTTACTACAGAACCCACGCTTACCACCTGGACATATATCAGAATTACCGCATTTTCTCGCACAATTAGCTCTGGGCAAACCTTTCGCATTTGCCGGCGTTTCCGGGTGTTTCTCGTCGTAACAGTACCCGGGTTTGGGCACCGGATGCCAGGCGGTCTTGGCGCACACCAATCCGGGCGCGCAGTTTTTGCATTCTTCGTCACTTTCTTGTTGTAAACACGGTTCGCCCATTTTGTGCGTCGCGTGGCGTTCTTTCAGCCACATCTCTAACCGGTCGCCTTCTTTATCGTCTCGAAACGATTGACCTTCGTTTGGCGCTTCGCCGTTGTAATAGTGATAATACACGTTGCCTTTCCACTTGCGGAAGAAACCGTAGACTTTGACTTGGTCGCAGAGCTCCGTGGCTAAGAGTAAACCGTAAAACCCGTTGGAGACGACGCCTTTGTCGGTGTACGAAATAGCCAACTCGTGGAAGTCTGGGTCAATCGCGAACAATTTTTTCTTCACGTTTATATCGTCTTCGTGTTTGACTTTAAATCTCGTCCATTCGTCCAACGCGTCCGGGGTTGTGCAATGTTGCAGAACCATTTCCTCTTTCGTCTCCCTAAAGCCCATGTGCAATCTGTTCACTAATCTGTAATCCGTTCGCGAGCCTACTTTCTTCTCGAAGCCTTTGATAGGCCCCGCGTTTAAGCGAATAATAACATCCGCGCTATCAATCTCTTCACCTAAATCGTACGCCAACAACGTCCCTCCGTTGCCGATAACCGCGCACACGTTCTTCTTTCTAAAACTATTATTATTATTATTACTACTACTACTTTTTCTATTGCTCCTCGTCAATAAAGTCAACCGTACCTCGTCTTCTTCCGGAATGACTCTTATCAAATCTCTCTTCGCTTTACCTAACGAGTAATGCTGCAACGTATCTCTCAACTTTTTCCTCGGAAACGGAATCTCTTCGTTCATTTTCCTTCTGCGTTTGTTCATCACGAACGACCCTTTGAACGACGGCTTCTTCGAATCTTCTTCTTCTTCTTCTTCTTCTTCTAACTGTCGTTTCTCCCCTAACTCTTTCAGTTTAGAAACCAAGTTCTCGTTCATAAACCCGAGCTGTTTGGAAGCGCCCGTACCGCTGCCGCCAATCCTGTGCTTATTATTATTACGTTTCTGATGATGGATGTTGTTGTTGTTTAGCAAAATCGACGTATTGTGTTCCTCCTCCTCCTTCTCGTTATCGTCGTCGTTATCGTCGTCGTTTTGCTGCTCATGTTGCTCATGCTGCTGCGCGTTGTTGTTGTAATCAACTTCATCATCATCATTCTCAATCGCGGGGGTGGCGACTTTGTTTCCCCGGAAAGAAGAAGACAAAGAAGAAGAAGAAGAGAGAAACGCACAAAGCAACGAGAACAAAAGAAAAGAGAAACAGCAGAGAAGGAATTTCGCTCGGTGTCGACGACGGCGGTATTCCCTTTTCGGAGGTGGTGCGCCCATTTTTATGAGTCTATTTTGCCGTCTTTGGATTATCTTGATGAAAGTGGAGAAAGACATTTTTTAATAAAATACGAATACGAGTTCACACTTCTTATTCTTCTCTACATTACAACACTACAACTGATCGTCTAAACCTCCTTTCGTGTTGTTCCTGCTCTTGACTAACTCGAAGGACTGACCGGGCGACATCGCGGTCGCACCAGCTCTGGGAGATGTGGCCATCAGTTGGACGCTGTCGCCTCGCGCGAGTTCTTCTTCGGAGAGGGAATACTCGTCACCATTTTTCTCCAGGTCGACGATGACTTGATGATGACTGGACCCGTTTGCTACTAAGGGATTTCTATCGCTATTCTTGTTATTGCCGCCGTTTTTGTCGTCGTCGTCGTCGTCGTCGTCGTCATCGTTCGAGAACTTGACGTAATTCATCTTCCCTTTCTTCTTTGAATCCGTCCCGCTCCGAGGAGAATTACCTAATATTCCTCCTCCTCCTCCTCCGGCGCCTGCCACGGGTGAATTCGGTACCGACCCGTGTCCACCACGTCCCAGGCATCGATTAAACTTTCTCTGTATCCACTCCGTGTTGTTTTCTACGAACGTTTTGATGTCGTACAAAACGTCTCTGACGTCGAACAAATCGAACAAATTATCCGTCAATTTCCTTCTCGACATGGTCGAGTTCAACCCGATGTTATAGCCGCCCACCGGTCCTATTCCCCCGTCTGCTTTATATTCATCCGCCGGGAACGCGTATAAATGCAAAAGGGCGAAGAAAAACATCTCCACGCAAATTAAAAACTCTTGAATTGCATTCGCACAATCCGCCTTGTCGTAATCCGACCACGTCGGATCGATCCAATTCACCCTAATGATGCCTCGATTGACTAAAAACGCAATCAACACGGATTGCCAGAAACTAAAGAAAATGATCGCTTTAACGCTCGCAAACTTATAGAAAGGACTAATCGGCGCTAACTCTTCTCTCGTCGCCCGGTACAACAAAACTAAGCAATACATCGCCCAGGCTGCGCTCAAATTATTCACAAACGCCAAGTACGGGTACGACACGTACGGATTCATAATCTGCCCGTCGCCGTACACCCCTTTCGCTTCGGTTAAAAACGCAATCGACGCACAAAACGGTCTCAACGTCACAAACTGTATGATCCCGTGTCTACAAAACCGCACGAACGGCTCTCCTACCCTCGGTGGTCCTAATATAACGCTTATCGGCCATAAATGGTGCTGCCTAGGTTTCCTCGCCAACGCGTGTTCTAACCCGGGCACGCAAAACTCTTGCAAATACACCATGCAATACGTGTAAAAGTTCCAAACCACGTACGCTTCGTAACACTCTCTCACTGTATCTAAATAAATAGTCGCTTTCTTATATCTCAGCGCGAACCAACAATCAATCGCGTACACCGGTACCATCGCCAATATCCGAATAACGTGCCTTTGCAATTTCGGAGCTCGATAGTTTTCCAGATGTAAAATAACTTCGTAAAACGTAATCGGAATGGAGAGCATCGCAAAAACGCCCGCGATGAACCAGGCTATGTATAACTGTTCGTAATCGTGTTTGTGCATTTGGTACGCGACGACTGGGATGGCAATCAAAATCAAAAGGTTGAGAATCACCCAGACTGTTTTTAAGATTTTCCTCAAGATTGTTCCAATGCTCCACTGATAGGAAGACGTTAACGGCGCGTTCGGGTGAATAGAAGAAGCATCCGACGATGAACCACCCGCCATTTTTACGTCGTTTACAACAACAACAACAACAACACGGAGCGCTTCTCTTTTTTCTTCTCTCTTCTATTTCTTCTCTTTCTTCTCTCTCTCGTTGTGCTTTGTTCGCACTTCTTTATTCGCGTGAATATTTATGAAATGAATTTAGACAGAAAGAAACGGCTAATTAGTGCAACAACAACAACAACAAGAAAATGTAAAACTACTACTACAACACTCTGAACCTCTTCATTCGTCTTTTAACTGTTGAATGCGAAAGTGATGATGAATCACATCATCAACTGGCAAACTTTTGCTTCAAATCTCTCTCGTCTATAATCGCGGTCTTCTTATCCTTCATGCTTTTACTTCTCGCTCGATTGAAATTTTCGTAGACGATATCCAACTGTTTTCGATCAACCTCTCGCATGCGCGAGAATCCGCTTTTCCGGGCTAAGCGAACGTCCTCGGCGGTAATGGACGGGACTTCGGTCGGGTTTGGGAGAGTAGGATCGAGTTTCAAAGCTTCTTCGTGCGCTTGAATCACGCGCGTGGCGGCGTTGACTGAGCAGTTGCTGAGTAAACCTTTGATGTCGGCGCCGGTGGAGCCGTTCGGCATTTCTTTCGCCGCGATGGCGCAAAGGTTTACGTCTGGGTCTGTCTTGATATTTCTGGTGAGTTTCCACATGATGTCGTATCGCTCTTTCTCCGTTGGCCAGTCTAAGAAGAGCAAGTTGTCTAAACGGCCCGGACGTAATAAAGCGGGATCCATCGTGTCCGGTCTCGACGACGTGGCGATGACGTACACTCCTCGTAACTCTTCGAATCCGTCAATTTCCGTCAACAACTGGTTGACTAATCGGTCCATGACGCCGGCGTTATCGGAGCCTCTTCGAGGACATATAGAATCAAACTCATCGAAGAATAAGCAGCACGGCGCAGCGGCGCGCGCGCGTTTGAATACTTCTCGAATGGCTTTCTCGGATTCGCCGATAAATTTGGACATGATTTCAGGACCTCGGACTTTTATGCATCGCATGCCGGATTCTGTAATCGCCGCGTGCGCGACGAACGTTTTCCCGACACCTGGAGGGCCATAAAGGAGGACATTCGTTTTCAGACGCAAAGGGCACTGCGCAAAAACTTCCGGAAACTGTCCGGGAAGAATCATGCAATCCTCGAGTAACTTTTTTACCCCTTCGTATCCACCAATGGCATTTAGACCACCTTCGATTGTATACACGGATGGATCCGTGAGATTTAAACCTTCGTCGCCGCTCGGTTTGATGTCCACTCGCGCTTTTTCGTAATCGTCTACCGTTAATGGGATGAACTCGTGATCTCCACCGTGTTTTCGCTTTTGAAACTCAGGATCTTCGTCTAAGTTTAACCGTTTGAACGCGTTTTGAATTGCGCGAGTGACGAGAATGTCTAAATCCCGTAAGTCGTATCCGATTGTTTTTCTGTCTTGCGCAATATCCTCCGCAACGTCCTCGGAGGTGGAAAAGTTCAAGCCGGCGGAAATTAACATTAAAGACTCTTTACGAGCGTCGTCTTCCATAGGTCCAATATCCTGAAACTTAATAAATACCTCTTGATCGAGCAAAGGTTTAGCCACGTTCTCTTTTTCTTGCACCGTAGCCACGAAACAAACGGTTTCCATGTTTACGCAATATTTAATCTCATCCGCGAGTAACGCCGCGATGTGATATGCGTCGTCCATTTCACCCGCATCTTCAGCCCCTTCTGGCTGTTTTTTACACACCGCGTCTAGATCTAAAAGTAAACAAATAGCTGGTGCTCGCAAATGTGCCGCTTGTAACGCGTGTCGTAACGCTTTCATCGCTTTCCGAGGGTGCGTTGGTAAATCCTTACATTTCACTTCGACGACGCTCGCGTAACAGTTTGGATCGTTCGCGATGCTCCACGCGATGCCTTTCGCCAGCGGGTCTCGATGCGATCCAATAGGTTTACCGCAAAGCATAGAGCCTCCTGGGATTTGGAAACAATTTTGTTCATTTCGCATAATTTGGGCCTCCTCCCATAACGACACTCGCACGCGTTTCAAAACTTCAATCGCGACTTTCTTGTAACTCTCTCCAGGCGCAACGTCACCGAGATGTTTATACCGCCCGTATGAAGGCATCACGGACACGCCTAAACAAGGTTCGAGTAAATTCGCGTGCTCTTTTCTCGGGTCTAAATAAACAGTCGTTTTCCCGAGTTCTACCCTTACGCGCGAGTTTTCTTTCACGAGATCGTCACGAGTGATATAAATCAGTGGAATCGCGTCTTCGGATAAATACGTCGCTTTCCCTCCAATCACGCTAATGGTCACTTCAAAACTCGCGAACGGCAAATACCCTCCGCTTCCAATCTCATCGCTCGATAACAAGATTTTAGAATCCGAACTCAAATGCATGCCATCGTTACTAGTATTACTATCATTATCATTACTAAAACCATTTCGACTGTTGCCGATATCTCCGCACTCGCCAGAACCGGTATACTTCACGTGTGCCTCGAGCCAATCGAGAAGAACATGTTTGGCACCAGAATTACACGATTCCGGTGTAATCAAACGCAAATCAGATAATGCTTCCTCCTCTTCGTCATCGCTGTCGTAATCGCTTTCGTCCGTTGCTAAGACATTTAGATGACCCAAACCGAGCGCGATGCGTTGCGGAGCGGTGAGTTTTCTCGCGAGAATTTGAGCAGCCGTCAACGGTTTCGATTTTGGAAGTAGCCCGGCGTCGTTGAATATGGGATTCTTTCTATTTCTGTCCTCGGAATCGTCCGAATCGAATCCATCTGCTTCGTCCTCGCTGCTTGTTTCGTCGTCTTCGTGAATCTTGAATTTTTTCTTTTCCTTTTTCACGACGATCGGTCGAAGTTGAATGACAACTTGCGCGAAATCATCCACTTTTAACGGTTTTGGACCTCTACTCAACACAACCGTATCGCCTTGAACGGTTCCTAGAAGATTCATGATTGCTTTCGACAACGCCACGTGGCCTGGTCGTAAGTGTTCGTGCGAGGAATATTTTATTCGCACGAGCGCAGAGCGGTCGTTGCGAAATTTTTTCTCCTCCGAATATATTTTCACGCGACACAACTGGCCTTCTCGACAGGGTAACTCTTGCTCGTTTTTATCTTTTGACACTCGAAGTAACGCGACCCCACTTAACTCGCAATTGAAATCGTCGATAGTTGCATCATTCATAGCTTTAAAATCGCGATCTACTTTCACCGCGAGTTCATCCAAAATGTGATACGTCGGACTTTGCACGCGAGCGCAAAACGGTTTCATTTTTTCTTCTTCCTTCTCGCCGTCGTCGTCGTCGTCGTCGCCGCCGTCTCGTAGCTCATCGCCCGTTACGTCTTCCTTCGCCGGTGGTGCGACGATGAGCTCGGTGTTCGGCGCTAATCG
>Ga0233451_10002323_pt1 | contig 17424 bp, 9 predicted proteins | sample 011ome_29_FD_183052 | JGI IMG/M metagenome (GOLD analysis project Ga0233451, IMG submission 183052) | Coastal salt marsh microbial communities from the Groves Creek Marsh, Skidaway Island, Georgia - 011504CT (spades assembly) | ecosystem: Environmental > Aquatic > Marine > Intertidal zone > Salt...
ACGATATTTTTCAGCGTATGCAAGATGGCAAAAATCGTCAAGTCTGCCGTGAGCTGCCCAGGAGCCCAGCCGAGGACGGTGTGAAGCTTGTAAAATCCGATAGCATGCAGAACAGAACAGTAATCATCATCAAGACTGACGTACCAATCACCAAGTAATCCTTCAAGAGGCGCTTGATACAACAGTACGGCACCGATGATGCAGATGTTGTAAAACTGCAAAATCTTGAGTGAAATGCCTTCATATTGTACGAGCGAATCTCGGGAACGCAAAAAGTAAAATGAAAGTATCAAGTAGCCAATGTGTAACAAGTCTCTCGAGCACGTTCCGAATATGATGACCAGTAATAAAGCCCATTCGACTGAGTACCTGAGATAAAAGTAACGCAGCCATTCTAACACCGTCCACATTGAACTTGCATCCCAAGTTAAAGGGGCAAAAATGATATCAAAGTACGACGCTTCTTCGGTTCTTGCGGGCAAAAGAGCAATTTGGGTTGGGGTCTGTCTTGGAATCATACCCATAATCAGCTCGGCGACAGTTTCGTCATCTAATGATGTGGTGTCGGCTTGAGCGGCATCGACGGTCATCCTTGCTCGTTCTTCCAACGACACCAAGATCGCGTCCATTCTGAGCTGACAAGCCGAGATGAAGAAAGCAATGAAATAGCCTAATATCATCTGCTTGCTGCACGGAAGAACTGCGAGCCACTGTCTCGTTTCACTATCAAGGTGAGACTTTGGATCAACATCCGCGAGAAGAGAACGCATCGATGGCGACGGTGGTGGGATGCCACCATCAATAGACGCGCGAACGATATCTATGGACACAACATATTGCCACAAGACAACTAGTGCACATATTCCCGTGGTAAATCGCCACAGCATTAAACGATCTCTAGGTGACTTGGCAATTCTCGTGTTCAACAAACTCCATGTCAAACCCAAGTACACAAGTGACAAAATATTTGTCGCCGCTATGCCAACAATTGCAAATGCAACGTACAGCGCACCAGGCATGAGATTTGCGAGTAATCCCTCGAGTAACTCGGGCGCTATTGAAAATAACATCGAGATTTGACCAAAGTTAGTTCGCGCTTTCTCCTTCACGCGTCGTGTCAGTTCTCGACGAGCGCCGTCGCTTGATGCTTCGTGTTTATCTTGGATTTGAGGATCACTGTCATAGCCGGACGATTCAGACGCAGTGTCTCCTTGATCTTCGTCCATTTCAATATCTTGCTCAACGAGATTGGCCTTACGTTTCATAAGAATGGCGCGCGTATCTCTTTGAGGCCAAAATAAATGGCAAGGTTCCGGAGAACACCCTGATTTCAGCGCTGGTGGAAGCTTACTCAACCAAAATCTGGTCACCTTTGATAGTTCAACGGCACAAATAACAAGTATTGGGTAGCGTAGCATAGGTTCGTTATCGGGCCAAAAATTTGCAGTCGGGACAGGCCACTTGTGTGCGCCAATGAAAGTCAATATACTCCAGCTATCTCGACTTTGCATCCATTCAATCTTGTAAGCGTAGTCGATGATTGCCGATATCAAGGCAACCGTGCCCACCATTTCCGCAGGACCTTCAGTAGTTTTAAGAGAAAGTGTTGCGGCTATGAGGGCTGACAACATCAGTAACCCTAATACATCTCTTCTTTCGATGCTAAATAGTATCGCAGTGAGGGCCACAGCCTTGTTTGCGTGAAGAATGATGAAGCGCTTGACGAGCGGGAAAAATCCAAGCTCCGTCACGGCCAATGGTAAACGTCTTCGTGCGGCGGGCATTTCAATGTTAGTAACAAGCCCAATTTGATAGAAATACGTCACAACCAAAAGAATGCTTGGACCCAACAATTCAGTCATGAGCTGATTTGGTGGTACATTCTGAGCTAAACCAACAGTGTCTTGAAGGAAGTGTTTTAAGTCATCCGTAAAGAGGAATATCTCATCCAATGGAAAGGCCCCGAATGCGTACCTGGCAGCCAAGTTGAATAAAGAGAACGTAAGAATTGCACGCCATCGTCGTGAAGAGCGATCGTCGTCAGAATGCCGTTTCACAAGTAATGTAACTCCAAGGAGCATGAGAAGCGCCAAGTTTATCAGGCTGCATTGTGAGGTCTCGATGGTCATCAGACCGACAGATATGACCAAGTATGAACCAAAACGCTTCACGATTTTGACACAAACTAACGACACCTCCAATACAATAGCCTTACCCAGAGCTACTAGGGCATTCAACTTTCCATCCCCATCCATCACCGCGTCAACGTCTTGTTCGGGCGCGAGCGCATCTAAAACTTTCTGTAAATACAAAACAATACAAATAACCATAAGGATGCAAGCCAATGGCCCGGATGTATGGATTGAACCTGAATGTTCGAGACCCAAAACTCGAAGCGTGCTCTCCCACTCGGGACGGTCAACATCAAAAACATTCAGATGCTCGTTCATTGCCCAGAGATACAAGACGGCGATTGAACCAGAAAGAATTTGCCCAGTGAGATGTAGAATTATGCGGTCCCCGGGCTTGATGATGTTGAACAAAAACGCGACTAACAAAGCAGCATGAAGTAAATCAGCCTTCGAAAGGGCGACAATCCAAAGTGCGAATGGTACCAAAAGATGCGATATTAACTGCACCAGTGGTCTATCCCACATCGAATTCTGTGTACTGTACGATGTGTTATGATCGAGTTCGAGATCATCCAAAGGGAAAAATTCTACCATATCGCCATCTAGAATATTTCCTTCGAGAACCTCATCCGTTGGAGTGTTCTTCGCGTGTGTAGTGAGCCAACCAACAAAACAAAGAGACGCTACCAAAGTGCCCATGTAGCAAGCGTTTATCCCGGACTGCTCGCCATTGTGTGCGGGGATAGCACCAAAGATCTCTAAAAGCAACAGCAACTTATCATTCATTGATGACATCATAGCTGGCGGAATACAAAGTAGTACGTACTCGCATACACACCAAACTGTGAGATAAGTAAAAATCAATGGCCCATAAATGCTAGCGAACGCAGCGTGCTTCACTGGACGCACAATGAGAAACAACCCAAGTAGCAGCATGGGATACGCCACAATATTCACTACGAACAACGACGCGATGAGCATTGAGAAGCCCACTAAAATCCCACCAAATCTCGCAAGCAACCGCGCCACTATTGTCACCTTGATTTCCTCATTTTGAGCAACAAAGTCTGATGTCTCTCCTTCTATCAAAGGTTGTCTCAGATCGTCGTGTTTTTCACCTCGCACCGATGAGACGCGTCTATTACTATGTGATTCAACGGCGCAGAGTCCCATGAATACTCCACCAACTGCTAATATTTGACCCAAACGCAAAAGTCTAGATAACGGACCCTCGCTCTTGTCCATTGAATACAAACCCAAAAACTGCGCCGAAGATACTCTTGCAGCCTTCTGCAACTCAGGAAGCTGATACATGTAGATAGCTACAAAATGTATCGCGGTGTAGCATAAACACCCCATCGTCGCGCTCGACGGAAGGTTTAACAATTTTTCACTCGCCTTGTATAGACGCCCATTTCGGCTACGATACAACTCAGATATACAAAATGCGACGACGAACAGTAAGTACACCAACGATGGCAACGACGGCACTGTAACCGCAGCAAATGCTGCTGAGGCAACTGTCAATCTTAGCACGATAGTCGCCGAATACATCGCATCTGCGTCACTGACTGCGGCTCCGCCAAGTTCACCAGTGGAAGCACGGTGCGCATACAATTTCATGCCCGCCGTGATGGCAATACCAAAGTACGGCACAAAAAACAGTACATAATCGGTGATTCCATCTAAGCGTCCAAAGCCTAAATATCTCAGCATGCTCGCTTGCCAATCGTTATGTGGCCACGTAATCCCAAAACCAACGTACGCGCTCTGCGTTACGCAATTACCTAACAACACAAACATACAAAGCCCTAAAACCCCCCACCAGACATCTCTCTGCATGCGGCTAAGCGTATTCCCGCTATATCCTCCTCCATACACGCGTTCGATGGCAAACGCGATGAGAAATCCGAAACTCTGCAACGCGGACGAAAAAATAGTGTTAGTAAAGTTAGGCACTGTGCTTGCTGTGAACGCGCAGATTCAAGCTTGGAATATCGCGGCAATTCAAACACGCACCAGTATCGACGGTCTTTGTTCCGCAGCGTGTATGCACACCGCGAAGAGCAACATCGCACTCGACGCCATGCCTAAAAGATCGTTCGCCATCTTGTCACACACGTTATGATTACCACAAGTGGCTCAGCGAGCGCACGTGTATCGCGACGACAGCGACGAACGAAAAAAAGAAAGAAAGAAAACGCGTGCGTATGCGTTCTATCGTGCGCACGTCCTCGATTCTAACTCGTCGCCGTCCACGAGAATGCGTGTCGCTCGCGCAGCGAATTGTGTCGTCACAGCGCGCTGTGCGTTCTGCTCGCGTCAGCGTCCTCATCCGTGATGAGGACGATGTTGACGTTGACGAGGTCGTCACGAGGCATAGCGCAACCTAGAAGACGTCTCGATGTTAGTCGTGCGCGTGTGATGACGCATGCGGGACATGCGACGCATCGCGTGGGCGTCACGGTGCGCGACACGCGTTGCGGGACACCATTCGTCACCCAACCGAGGACGAGGACGGTGATGATGTCCATGGTGACGAGTCCAGAAGGTGTCATGGCTACTCTTACATCACTCGCCGTGGTTGGACAAGCGTTGGAAGATAACACGACGATTGGTGGACGCATGACTGGAGTAATTCTAACCATGGCTGCTGCGTGCGCGTTCTCAACGCTCAACGTCTTACCGATGACGAGTGTCGTGTACGACACCGTATGGTCGCTATTAATGCCTCTTGGGGTTGTTTTGGCGTTAATCAGCACCAAAATTCGCGGTATCGAAGCTGAGGATATAGATGTACTGAAGGCGTTTGGCGTGGGCGCGGTGGGGACAGTTATCGGCACGTGCGTCGCTTTCATGGCGTGTGGCAAGTTACTCGGCGAGTTTGGCTGGAAAATAGCAGGGAGTTTGTGCGCGAGCTACATTGGTGGGTCTATGAATTTTGCATCCACTGCACACGCGTTGGATATCGTTGGCTCCGGAGGACAGGGGTTATTAACAGCCGGTATGGCGGCGGATAACATCGCCATGTGCGCATATCTCTCAGTGTTGATGCTCATACCCGCAGTTGGTCCGAGTGACCCATGTGTAAACGGCATGCAGGAGTGTGAGATAGAATATCAGTCCACAAAAGCGTCGATTGCGTGCGCTATCGCAACATCTCTAATCGTACTTCGAGGATCACAGATGTTTGCCACGTTTGTCGGGCAGCCGAATCTAAGTCTAGGCTTCGCGTGCATCTTTGCGCCGTGCGTCGCTGTCGTTGCGCGGGGCATGTCAAAGCTGAGCGAAAGCGTTCCAGAGAATTTATGCAGTATTTTAAGCTTTGCTGGAGCACAAAATATCAGTGGGGCGCTGATGCTTGTGTTTTTTGCAACTCTTGGGGCGAATGCTGATTTGCGCACAATTGCCATCTCTGGTTTACCCATGGCATTGTTCATTACAATTCAGCTCGCCACGCAACTTGTATTCTCCTTATTAGTCGGACATGTCATGTTAAAATTGCCTTTGTGGGCGTGTATCATCAGTGCAAACTCCAATGTCGGAGGCCCGGCGACGGCGGCGGCGATGGCCGCCGCAAGAAGATGGGATAGAGCAGTCAATCCAGCCATACTAACTGGAACAATTGGGTACTCCATAGCGACTTTAATTGGCGTACAGGTTGGGAGACTCTTAGCTTTAGCGTAGCAATAGATTAGAATGCATGTATTTTAGCTATCTTATGAGATACAGTTGAACTAGTGGAACATTGTTTAAGCAAGAAGTGCCTGCGGTTGAGAGAGAGAGGACGTATTTTCTGTTTGCTGCGCCACTTCGCGCGCTTCAAGTTCTTTTGCGCCAACCTTGAACGCACCCGGATTGATTGCCACAGTCTTTGTCGCGTTATTTGTCTTGTACACGCCGACCAGTCTATCAGCGAGTTCGAACATATTGTTACGGAGAGAAATAATCACAAACTGCGCATTCTTTGTGCGTTCCTTGATGTAGTGGCCAACAATCGAAACATTTTTGAAATCCAACGCCGCATCGATTTCATCCATCACATACAACGGTGTGGGCTTGTAATGGTGCAGCGCAAACACTAATGCAAGAGAAGAGAGCGTCTTTTCACCACCGGATAAGTTGGCAATGTTCTTCCAGCTCTTCTTTGGCGGGCGCACGCTAAACACGATGCCTTCTGAGAAGGGATCAAGTGAATCAACAAGTTCAAGTTCGGCGTCACCACCAAGGGTAATCATTTGATACATCTCTTTTAGTTTAAGAGAAATGATATTGAACCCATCCATGAACTCATTGAGACGTTTTTGTCTCAATCTGTCGTACTCTTCACGCGTGCTGTCACGTTCTTCAGTCGCCGCGCTCAATTCTGCAACGCGCTCGGCGTATTCCTCAGCCTTCTTTGCGAACGCCTCGATAGATGACATGTCAGGTTTTGCAATCGCGAGCTCTTCTTCCAAGATTACAGCCTTTTCTTGCATCTCGTCTGTGGTGTGATCAGCGAGTTGTTCATCATTCAGAAGTTCTGGGAGCTCATCCTCGGCGTACAGAGCTGCACGCTCCTTTGTGACCTTCGTCAACTCCTTGTTCCAGTGCTTCTCTTTATCCTTGTTTTCTTTTTCCACAACAGAGAGATCATCCAACTTAGCTTGAATATCGACCTCAACTCCACGAATAGTACCAACAATCTTCATAATTTCATCGAGAACTTTGTTCGCCTCTGAGCATTCACTTGCCTTCGCATCAACGAGAGCACGAAGTTCACTTTGAGATTCCACGACAGCAGCGGCGCCGTCCTCGAGGTCCTTGAATTCACCCTTGATGCGTTCTATGTCAGCTTTGATTTTTTCAACTTCGGCTTGACCTTCTTCAACAGCCTTGGCGAGGCGAACAGTGGTCTTCTCATGCGACTTGGCCTTGGCGCGCTTTTCAGTCACAGCATCAGACGCTGCAGTAATACCGGTTGTGAGGTCCTTCACAATTGCCCGTTGCTTGCGTAAACCTTCGCCACCGACGTTGTTCATGGTTTCTTTCAACGCCTCTTCCTTCTTTTTCAAAGCAGCCGCACCAGCCATGACTTCATCGAGAACCACCTTGGCCTTCTCAACCTCCTTGTCAAGTCGCTCGAGTTCTGCAGCGTCATCCTTGCTCGCTTCATGCGCAGCTTCGAGTTCTCCAAGGCGTCCTGATAAGTCGGTCGCCTTAGACTCTGCTGCCGCATATTCAGCTTTCAATTTCGGAAGTGCGCGCTCAATTTTGTTCACAGCCGCTTCAGCGTCGCGAGCTTCTTGAAGAGCCTCGAGTGCAACCTTTCGCGAACGCTCATAGAGGACACCCGCCTTCTCAAGTTCCTTCTCAGCATTCTTGATTTCTTTCGCCACTTCAGCGGGATCTTCAAAAGTCGGTGCTTCGTTACCAATGCGCATTTTCCCACCTCTGGAGGGTTTGCCACCACCAGACATCGTACCACTCGTCTCAAATACCTGGCCTTGTAACGTGACAACACGGTGGCGCTTCTGCCCATATGCCAAGCGCGAGGCTTGCGAAATGTCTTCAGCTACGCACGTATCATGAAGTGCATGATAGAATGCGACTGCCAAACGCTCTTCCGCAGGTTTGATCAAATCGATCAATCTTGGCGCACCTTCAGGAATCGAAGGCTTTTGCTGAACCCGTTGCGCGTTGTGCGCTTGCCTCTCAAGAATTGTACAAGTCACGCGACCGAGATTGTTACGACGAAGATACTCCACCACTCGCTGAGCGTCAGAAGCAGTCTCGACAACAATATTATCCAAGGCGCCAGTCGACGAAGAAACGGCGATGTCGTATTTTTTGTCGATGGCACCAAGGTCTCCGAGACGACCGATGACGCCTCTGAGTGCACCGGCAGCTTGCGCATCAAGCAAAGCTTTCGCAATCGAGCCTGTGCTTTGCTCAATCTCGGCTGCGGTACGACGCTGCTCCAGTTTACCCCGAAGTTCGCGAGTCTCAGATTGCGCGGCGATTTCCTTCTCCTTGGCAGCAGCTTCAGCCGCCTGAGCCTTTTCAACGCGCATGCTTTCTTGTGCTAACGTCGCTTCTTCTTCGGAAATGGTCTTCTTAAGCTCCGTAGCCTTCTTGAGAGCGGTCGCTTGACCTTCACGAGCTGATTTCAAAGCTTTTTCGGCATCGGCATGCTTTTCGAGAAGCAAAGCTCGCTCTGCAGTGGCGACGTTGTATTCACCTTGCGCGTTGGCGAGCTTGCCTTCCCAAGGTTGCAATTCCTTTTGTACTTGATCAAGTTCAGCACCGATTTTCGCCATCTCGCCCTTTAAGCTGTCCAACAAAGCGTCTAAAGCAGCTTCTTCTTTCTCTTGACGCGCTTCAAGCTCGGCTTTTTTGGTCTCGAGAGCAGGAACAGCCTTGTCAATCTCGGCGCATTCGTCAGCCATTTGCTTTTGTTTTTCGACATCCTTGGCAAGCTTTGCTTCAATCTTCTTGACGTTCGCCTTCATGTGCTTCAAATCCTCTCGGTACTTGATATCTTTACGCTCAAATTCAGCGTAATCTTTCACACTTTGATCGAGCTCTGCTTGGACCTTGGTGAGTTCTCCAATGAGTTCCTTGTGCCGCGCCTCTTTTGCCTTCAACTCATCTTCGTGTTCAGAGTGCTTGGCGCGCTCTTCCTCGAGCTTCTCATTCAGCGCGTTCTTGTTCTCTTGAATCGTCGTCAGGTTGGCTTGAGTTTCCTTGATAAATAGCTGATACATGGTCGATCGAGTGGATAAGAGATCCTTTTCCTTTTCAATAAAGGCTTCAGCTTCCGCCTTGATGATAGCCAACGCGTCTTTTTCATCCTCAACCAATTTTAAGCGGTTCACCATCACATCACGCTGCTCGTTGAGCTCTTCCAACTTCTTACTCGCCGCCTCAATGGGTTCCACGTATTGTAACGTCCCGATAATATCTTCCAAGTACTCTAATAACCCTTCATCCCCAGGCGCCGCGCCCTTTGGCTTCATCATAGAAATTTGTTCAACTTCCCCCTGAAGGATTAAGAAACGATTGTTGTTCAAGTCTACGTCTTTCGCCTTCAACAGCGTTGTGACTTCGGTAAACGAGCTCGTCTTATCGTTGACAAAATATTTGCTCGAGTTGTTCCTGTACGCCTCGCGCGAGATGACGAAATCAGAGTTTGGCACAATATCGTATCCTTCCTCGTCGTCGACGTGGTCGACGATTTCGTGAAAGTGCACCTCCACTCGCGCAAACTCGAGGTTTCTGAAATCTGTCGAGTTGTGAATCAACTCGCTGACTTTGTTTAAACGCAATTGTTTCGCTCGTTTACCAAACACAAACATCATAGCGTCGATAACGTTCGACTTCCCGCTCCCGTTTGGGCCGACGACAGATGAGAAGGACTACGCGTGCGCATAAAAACGTTAGTCACACATACGCACACACATGCACGCACGCGTACGCACACACGAACGATGCAATCAAAGACAACACACATACCTTGTGAAATGGTCCCACGTGCTGCGCCCCGGCGTAGGATTTAAAGTTTTCCAAAACCATCTTTTTAATCGCCAGTCTCGGTTTCGGCGCCTTCGTCCCCTCGGCGCCATCGCGTTCGTGTGCTACCGTCATGATGTCACGCGCACGTCGTCGTATGTTTAGGTGCACGTACACAAGGTTGTCTACACCCTACGCGTCGTTCACTGCCGCCTCTCTCGTCGTCGTCGTCGTCGCCTCGCTCGTCAGCACGTCGTCGTCTACACCGGGCGCGACACGCGATACAAACGGACTCTAGTTGTTCCCCTCTGCCCCTCTTGATGCGCGATGTGTGTTATCTCATATACTTTGAGTTTTAGTTCTTATTATATGTAAAAAAACATATGAGTGCCCGTGTGCAGGTTCATGATTGGTACATGCCCCCTACTCGATAAAACCCCGACTACGCCATTTGTCCGATGAAATTTAAATTTCAAATTTCACCTGTTTCGCGGTCGCGAGGCGCGCGATGCAGGTGACGACGACGACGACGACGACGGGGGCGAGGTGCGTCGAGCGCGTCATAACAACGCGTGCGCTTACACACCCGAGACGATGACGGAAGTTGCGCGGCCGAAACGCAAGGCGAGCGCGAGCTTGAGAGCGCGCACGTCGCGAGGCAACTCCGCGCCCTCGAGTGCGCACTATGTTGGTTACGTTCAAGACGACGAGACACCGGAAATGATTATGAAGAAGTTTGAAGAGATGGAGCGGATTCGACAACAGGCTCGCGCGGGTGCGGAGAACAGCGATGAAGCAAAGGAGACGACTGCGAGCGCTGAAGAAGGTGATGAAGAAGGCCTTGATGAAGAGCAACTCAAAGAGTTGTTCAGGAACACATCAACGTTTACGGTGAAAGAGGCGATGTTTGAAACGAGCGAGTTATTTGGTACGATTGGAGATCTCGATGAAGCCATGTACTTTTCCGACGATGATGGAGAAATGCAAGACGAGTTTTGGGAAGCACTCACGGGTCGCAAGCGTAAGGGTAAAAAGTCGCGCGGTGGGCCGCGCATTCCCCGCGCGCCCAAGGCGCCGCGTGAGCCCAAGGCGGCGGCATCGCATATGATTACCGCTTACAACTCTGACCAAGGATTATTTTTGAGAAAGAAGAAATTTATTGATCCAGCGGAGCCGTACATTATTAAGGTGCCGCCTCACCCGATTCCGGTGAGCTGGGGTCGAGTCATTGAGCCATACGTGCCAAAATCTGAGCGCTTGGCCAAGCTTGAAGCTACGCCGGATTGCTTCCACTGGCAAACGAACATTAAGAGCCTGAAGTACGAAGAGCTTGGGAACGACTTTTTGGGTGTGTTGATGAATCCGCCTTGGGATATTGAAGACTCTCCCGATCGCGGCGATGTTACTCTTGAAGACATTGCAAAGATTCCGCTCGAAAAGCTCACACCGCTTGGTTTCATCTTCATTTGGGTTGAAAAGGAAAACTTATCCAAGGTTTGCGATATTATGGATCAGAAGAACTTTGTGTACGTGGAAAACTTGACCTGGGTGCAGCTTGAACCGAACAACACGATTGTGCAATCTGCCGCGCGTTATTTGGGACGTTCTCACCGCACTATGCTCATCTTTAGAAGAGACGTGCGCGACAAGCGATTCATTGCAGGGAAGAAGATTGAATTACGTCATCAACGCAACTCAGATGTGACACTTGATATTGTGCAAACGACTGCCACTGGCCGGCGCGCCATTCCGGAACACGTGTACAAGTCAATTGAAACGTTGTTACCGACCGCATATGAACCAGGCACGCCAGGCAAGCTGCTTGAGTTGTGGGCTGAGCCAGGTGCTCGTCGCGCTGGGTGGACGTCTGTTGCCGACTCCCCTTAGTCTAGACTTAATCACGATGTTAATAAATAGCTACTTACTTGAGTATACACTCGATTTTCTAATATCGGTCGGCACGCTTTATCGTTCGACCAAAGCTACTGACGGCAGGCTTGGTGATGACCTCGGTCTCCAAGTTTCTTCTACCCTGCGTCAATCCCGCCATTCTTTTGCGCTTGACTGGCTTTCTACGCGTCAAGTTTTTATCTTGCTCCTCAACAGCCTTTACTCCACGCTTCAACTTGGCTTTTAACAATTTTGCGCGATACATCATACTCTCCTCCGTTTGGACAATGGTTCGCTTGGATGGACCTCGACGAACGCAACGCGAATCTTTACGATATTGTTCCAACTGTTTTACTCCGCGTTCGCCTGCAACTTTACGCACTTGTCGAATAGCATCGTCGTCCATATTCCCCGACAGCTCTTTGGCCCAATCCGGAACCTTTGGGTTGAACCACATATTTTTACAGTTTTTTATCACAGACAACGAGTGTGGTACAACGTGCGCTTTGCGTATCTCGCGAATTGTATCCCTCATATTGGCCTTGAGGTTGGTATTCACAAAGTGATGCTCACTCGCATACATGTAAGCGACTGCTGTTTCATGCAGTCCATCGGCGAATCGGCGCCATCCGTGGAGTGACGTGCGCATGTTCTCCCCAACATTCACAGCCCAAATTCTTTTCAGACGGAGCACGTCCAGCAGCCCGTCAAGTTGTTCGTCCAAGAATCCATCTTCAAAATTTTGAATATATAACGCCTCGATTTTCGTGTTCTCTTTCAGCGCATCGAGCACTTCATCGATCACACACGGCCTAGCGTTCGACGGGATATACCGCTTCAGTCGCAAGACCTTGCCTCCGGCATCACAAGCGAGCGTATTGTCCCGTAAGCGTGCTATGAAGTCCTTAAACGCGCTAGATTCCAACACGGCGCTAGAAATTTGACGTTTACTACGAATCATGACGAGATACGTCGCGCATATCAACTCAGTGTGGTGGAGTGAGGAGATCGCTGCGTTTTTTTTTCTACTACAACAAGTCGCGAGCTAGAATGGCTACTTAAATCCAAGGCAATAACAGGTATTCGGAATAGAATAACGCCCAGATGTCACGATAGTATTGTTGAATCGCATCACGAGAAAACTTGGCGTTTTCAAGCTTCTTCGTCTTGACGATGAGGAACAACGCGTAGAGCGCGTGCACGCCAATCATCAAAGGCTGGTTGAACCACGTTGGATTAGCCACGGACAAGCCGATGGCGAACACGTAGTTGGCCAACAACAAGCCCGAACCAATGAAAGATACTGCTTTGACGCCCAAACGGGTCGAGAAGGTTTGAATATCGTACTTCAAATCGCCCTCAATGTCGGGCAAATCCTTGGTGATGGCGATGACCGTGGCGAACATGGTGACAAAAATGGTGATGAACGTGATCGCCGGACTCCAAACAAAAGGTAATCCGATCGCAGCACGCGTCGCATGGTACACACCAAAGTTAAGCAAGAAACCACGCACGCAAGCGATGATCATAAACGCCGGCAACGCGTATTGCTTCAAGCGCAACGGCGGCACGGAGTAGATGGTACCGAGGAACAACCCAAAGCAATACAACTGCGTGATTAGCGTCCCGAAATTCGTGGCTACGATAGCCGCACCACCAATAGCAGTAAACGCACAGAACGCCCATGCGGCAGCGACGGAGAGCTCACCAGAAGCCACCGGTAAGAAAGGCTTGTTCACCTTGTCGATGTCGACGTCGTAAATTTGGTTGATGCCGACAATGTACCCGTTACCCATCAACAACGCCACGAGACCCAACAACGCTCGCGGCACGAGCGCCAAAGAAATCATCTCCGGGTTCGTCATCAATATCTTGCTCACAATCGCCGTCGTCCCTAACAACGTACCACGAATTGTGTGCGGGCGAACAAACTTCCAAATCGCCGCCCCGAGCGCGGTCATCTTTCCCGTCTGCGAGTCAAACGCCGCGCCGGGCGTCGCGTGCGTCACCACCCGGCATCTCGCATGTGCATCACCACACGCATCATTCATCACTCGACTCACCGTCGTCATCGTTGGCTTCATCGATGGACCCGCGCCTCCCGTCCCGAACACCGCGGTCGCCCCAGCCACGTGCGTTCGTCCTCGTCGCGTGCGCGTCGCCTCTCCTCTGGTTCGCGCCATGCACGGCGCCCCCGTCGTCGTCGTCGTCGTCGTCGCTATCGTCGTGGTAAACATCGCTCGCGTTTTATATCCTTCGCTCGTGTCGGTGGTGGCACGTCCCACGCGTCGCGCCCTGACGACGACGCGCGCTGACGACGACGTCACGCCACGCCATGGGTCAAAGTGTCCACGTGGCACATGAATACCAGGGACTCGTGCCTGGGTCGTGATTGGTGAATCCCATACCCTGGTTTTCCTCGACGTGGATAAAGGTCGTCGCCCAATGGCATGTCGTGCACCGACGACGCCCGTCGCACGTCGCCCGTCGCCCGTCGCACGTCGCACGTCGTGGTCGTGCGCGGCGCGCCAGTCGACGACACGGGACGACGCACGGGGGAACACACGAGTGAGGAGAAAACACGAGCAATATGCTTGCAGCGACGACGACGAGCACGACGACGACGACGACGACGACGAGGCGAGGACGCGTCGGCACACCCTCGAGGGCGCGTATCGTGCGCACGCGCGCGCAGGTGAAGGATAAGGATGGCGAACAAAAGCCATCGTTCATGCGCATCATGGGACAGATTGCCGATAAAGTGGGGTTAGATTTAGGGCCAATCGCGATGTCGTTAGAAGAAAGCAAGACGAGCACGCGCGCGGGTGGAGACGAGGAGGGTGGCGCCATCATGGAGGAATCGTTCGAGCGTCCGCCGAGCATTGCAAAGTTAAATACCAATGAGTGGAAAGAAAAGTACGTCAAGGCGGATGGTACGGTTGATTTATGGTTGGAAGATGATTACAATGTCGCATCGCGAAAAGCTGGTGGGGTTGATGCGGATACTTTAGTGAACATTGAAAACTACGCGTGGCGCGGGATGCGAACGGCGGATGTAGACGCGCCAGTTCGCAACATCAAGGTTACCGATCATGAAAGTGGCGAAGTTTTAGAGTTGGACGTTCCCGAAGGAAGATATATTTTGTTTGAAGCCGAGCAGCAAGGTTGGGTCCTCCCCAACGCGTGCCGCATGGGTGGGTGCACAAAATGCGCGGTGAAGATAAGCAAGGGCTCAGTGCAGCAGCCAGAATCTCTCGGCCTTTCAAAGGAGCTCAAAGACAAAGGTTATGCGTTGCTATGCGTTGCCACCGCGACAGAGGATGTTGAGTGCGTGACGCAAGATGAAGAAGAAGTATACATGATGCAGTTTGGCAAATCTTTTGCGGATATGGCATTGGATAAAAACGCAAAGAATGTCATTCGCGACGACTTTGCCTTTGAAATCGCAGACATGGATGAGTAATTTGTCGCTCTAGTTGCTAAGCGCGTGTAACTACAAAATGTACTATGTTATCTATCAACTAATTCGTTTCTTGGTTTTGGGTATCATCGTCCTTTGAAAAGTCAGACTCAAGTTTGCGAGGGCTTCCGCCAGAGTTTTTCTTCATATTGTTGAACAAGAATTTTGTCCTGGGCGACAGCCGATTCGGAGACGTGGGTGACTTAGTCGGCGATTTCGGGCTATCACTGCTTCGAATAGGTGAAATCTTCTTCGTCTTTCGCATCAGCTCTGCATGGACGGCATCGACGGTGTCGAAAGTTCGTGCAGGCGAAGGCGGCTTCAATTTAAGCTTGAATGCCTTGTGTTCCTCGCGCGCCTTTTCCAAGCGCTCTTTCAATGCTGCCGCGGCTTCCTCAGCCTTAATCGTGTCTCGCAATTTGTCAAATATGTTCAAAAAGTCACTCACGATTCGCAAAACATAGATGGGATTGTCTGATTTGAATGGCTCACCATAGAACTCAGTGACATCCTTCACCGCGGACAAAGCGTTCAACGACAGCTCAGATGCGTTTGCGAGATTCTCATCCATTTCTTCCGAGAACGGTGCCATCTTGGCGTAGAATGACGCATGAACTTCTTCGCTCAACACACCAGCTGCGTGAAGTATCTCATCTTTGACACTTTTTAATCCACTTTTCATCTTCTCCAAACTCGCCGACATTGTCTCCGTGGACAAAGCTGCCGCTTTTCTCACCGCACCTAGTTCAGTAGAAAGGTTCTCAATCTCCGCATCCGTCTTGCGTATTTCTTGGTAGACAAAGTGTAAAAGCGAAGTCTTGCGGTCGACCGCTTTGAAATCTTTGAGACGCAGAAGCATGTCAAGTCTAAAGCCTGATGCCGCTCCTCGATACGAGCCAGTGTTCAAATGGTTACCAACGACGAGAATGCCTTGAAGGACTTTGACGAAAAGGTTGCTTTTACGCAAACACGCCGAAGCGTCTGCGAGTAAAGTGTAATCTTCGTGGACCTTTCTAAGCGTATCTGCTGCCGTGGACTTGTAAAGCAATGAATTGACGCGACCTTCGAGACGGGGGATTTGCATGATGTGCATGAAGTACTGCTCGACAGTGGCCAGTTCCTCCTTTGATCCTTTGTAATCAAGGATGATCTTGGTCTCTGCTGACGTCGGAACTGACGCTGCGATTACTTCAAGCTGCTCTGATTGCAAGACATCGTCATCCATGGCGATTAGTGCATCCTTGATTTGCGCAAATGGCATTCTTAAGCCAGCAAGTTGGATACTGATGTTCAACGAGCGCTTTTGATCAATCAGTGTCACACTCCTCTGCTTTTTTGCCGCAACCTTCGACTTGGCTTTCGCATCTTCGATGGCAAACATATTGTCTAACTGATCAAGATTCAACAACAGATCGCTTTTATTTGCATTTTCCCACACTGTTCCTCCAATGGCGCCACCTTGGAGCTTCTCCCAGTGTAACATTTTCACCTTCTTTCGTGCCTTTTGGGCCCATGTGTGCGCACTTGCAATTGCCGCGATACCGATAGTACCTGACGGTGGCGGCGGTGGCGGTGGAACAACTACAGAAGATTTGAACCCTGGAGGTGCGGGAGGAGGAGGAGGTGGTGGTAGTGCTACAGCCACGACAGAAGATTTGAAACCTGGCGGCGGAGGCGGTGGTGGCGGAGGAGGAGGAGCACTCACGGCACCTGGTGGTGGTGACGGTGGTGGTGGTGGCGGTGGTGGTGGCGGCGGAGGTGGTGCCAAACCAGAAGGCGCGGTTTTGCTAGACTTGAAACCTGGAGGCGGAGGTGGTGGGGGAGGTGCAGCCGAAACCTTGCCTTTCGCCTTTGATGGAGGAGGTGGAGAGACCTTGACATTTCCGCCAGATGGCGGTGGAGGTGGAGGTGGTGGAGGCGGAGGCGGAGGTGGAGGCGGTGCAACTGCTGAACCCTTATTTACCACTAATGATGGCGCTAGTGGCGCTGGTGATGGCGCTGGCGGCGGCGCTGGCGGCGGAACTTTGGGCATTGGCTTCACCGCTCCCGTCAAATGCTCGAGATCGAGAAGAGCTTTCCTGTCCTCCAAATCTGAGATTGTGACGAGTGGCTCGTCATGAGAGACAGTTATAGTCTGAAACGCTTCTACTTGAGATGCAGTTATTTCCTGAATTGGACTATCGCCAAGCATGGTTTTAGCGAGCTTACTGTCTGCCTTGAGAATTGTTCCCGGTGCGTCATCATCGGCTTCAATCTCTTTGAAAAGCGCGAGAAGTTCTTTGGTGAATTTATTCCGCGAGCCCGCACCATCGCTGAGCCCTTGCACTTTGCTCAACTTTTTTGCTTTCACCAATGCAGCAAATTTAACCAGTGTCTCAATTTCCTCGTTCACCGAGCTAGAATCGTTTGCAGCATTGTCATCATCCACATCAACTTGCCCTGTGACTTTCA
>Ga0233451_10002342_pt1 | contig 17324 bp, 16 predicted proteins | sample 011ome_29_FD_183052 | JGI IMG/M metagenome (GOLD analysis project Ga0233451, IMG submission 183052) | Coastal salt marsh microbial communities from the Groves Creek Marsh, Skidaway Island, Georgia - 011504CT (spades assembly) | ecosystem: Environmental > Aquatic > Marine > Intertidal zone >...
TGGCCATGGTGTTGGCCGTGTACATACCGCCACAGGTTCCTTCGCCCGGAGCAAACGCACATTCAATACGCTTTGCGTCTTCGACGGACATCTTTCCCGCCTGAACAGCACCAACAGCTTCAAATGAGTCGATGATGGTGATTTCTTTTTCTGTGCCGTCAGACAGCTTTACCCATCCGGGGGCTATCGATCCGGCATAAAGAAACACAGAGGCCAGGTCGAGACGCGCGGCCGCCATCAACATTCCAGGGATTGACTTGTCACACCCAGCCAACAAAACTGAGCCATCGAGACGCTCCGCCTGCATGACGGTCTCCACTGAGTCGGCGATGACTTCGCGGCTCACAAGAGAAAAGTGCATACCTTCATGACCCATGGAAATACCGTCAGAAACGGAGATTGTTCCAAACTGCAGCGGATATCCGCCACCAGCATGAACGCCTTCTTTAGCGCCTTGCGCGAGACGCCCTAGAGACAGGTTGCATGGCGTTATTTCGTTCCATGAGCTAGCAATTCCTACCTGTGGCTTATCCCAGTCATCGTCTCCCATGCCGACAGCCCGGAGCATCCCCCTCGACGTAGTGGCTTCAATACCATCGGTGACGGCGCGGGAACGTGGCTTCGGGTCGACCTGGCTCATGATTGCCAGTCTACTTGGGGCCCGGAACCGGGCAAGAATTATCGGCAAACGGATACTTGCTAGTGCTCCCATAAGAAATCGACCCCATTATTGAGGAAACTCCGAATCAAGAAAGCATTTGACGACCTCGGCAAGGACTGCAAGCTGGAGTTCACTGAATCTTTCGGGGAGTGGAGAGATTCGTTTCGTGTATCGATCAACGGTTGAATCCCCAAGCACAGGGACGAGTGTGTCCGCGAACTGTCCCGATAGCCAGTCGAAGACCTCGTCGCGAGATGGGCGAGACGACTCGAGAAAAGACTTCAACTCGGATGTTCCATCGAAACTGTTGAGTGACGCCGAACCAGGCATCTTGCCCCACCATGGCTGACCACCATAAACGACTGGAGTACCTTTCAAGGCCGCCTCGATCCCCACTTTGCCCGTTAGGGTGAAAACACATTCAGCACGAGAGACTAGGCCGGGGGTATCTGCTCCAATTCCTATTACTTTCACGCCGGGAATAGATTCCAACACTTGGTACGTGTCTGGGCTCCTTCCGAGAGTTCCTCTCAACGCTGCAGCAGATTGGCTGAAGTGTTCCTTCACGATGAGCACAACATCCTCCGGCAGCAGAGCTCGAGCTCTGATTACGGCATCAATTTGTGATGAAAACGGGTAACCCTCAGGGATCGAGCATCTTTCCGGCTCGTAGTGAAGCGCAAAAAGCGCAAATTTCTTACGTGTCTCAGGAATGTCTGAAGGGAGCGCTCGAACCGCCCTCGAAAGACTGCGACGTAAAGACCATTCCAGAAAGACTTCGAGAGGCCTCACAAACCATTCGGGCAAATCCTTGTGGCCAGAGAAATTAACTGAAAAATACTGCAACCCTTTCCCCAGCCTGGAGAAAAAGAATTTAATCGCCCTCATTCGACCCAAGAAGTTCCTGCTACTTCGCTCTCGCTCCCTTTGAAGTGCGACCTTGGCGGTGCCCTTTCCCGCTTCTAACCGACCTATGGATTCCATCGCCAAACTTGCAACCGTCTCTAGCTCGCTAAAATAATTCTCGCGAATTGTGGGCGAGAGAGAATACTTCAGCGGCTCCACTAAAGACTTCCGTGGCAGAGATTGAGGGCCGACGAGAGAAGGTTGAAAGAAGAGCACCGGGATACGATTCCAGCGAGAAACCGTCTCAAACATGAACGCAACTGAATCGTGAGGTGTGGCGCTGAAGCAAGCGAAATCAAATCTATTCTCGGCAAAAATCGAGAATACGCGAAGAAGTTCGTTCCGGAATCTTAGGTCCCGATCCACGAGCCTGAAGGTACCGGTGAAATCAAGTCGATTCTGCATGGTGAGAATCACCGAACGTAATTCATCGAAGTTTGAGCTACGCTCAAATCTACTAAATTCACGAGTGCCTTTTGCGGAAATCTCCATGTTAGAGAGATTTGGAGCTGGGACACCGTGAACACCGACCGAGACGAGCTCGCTCGCTATCTCCTCCCATTCCCGATGCGATGAGGAGCGCCACATGAACAATCCGACCTTCAACGCTGAAGGATGAGAAGCCTCCATAAAATCAACCATTTCTTCCTCAAGACACGGGCAAAGCAAGGTAAAGCCTACCGGTGTCTCTGGAGGAGATAGAGTGGAGCATACTGAGCCTTCAAACGTGTGAGGGTTCTTGTTTAATGGTGTTGCGCGTGGCAGAAAGAAAGCCGACAGATGTCCTCTTCCCCAAAAACGACTTCGTCAGTTTTCGGAACGTCGCGAAAGCCGCTTCTCATCCTCGAACTTGCGAACAACCACAACGGTTCTGTCGATCATGGGAAGAAAATTATTGACCGAGCAGCCGAAGCAATCGCCGGTCTCGGGTTCGATGCGGCCATCAAGTTTCAGTACCGTGACCTAGACACACTGATTCATCCTCAATTCAAAGGGGACTACTCCTATAAATACATCAAGCGGTTTGAGGAGACCAGGCTTACCGATGAGCAGTTTGCAGAACTCATCAACCACTCCCGGGAACAAGGGTTCACGGTTGCATGCACCCCTTTCGATGAGGCTTCAGTTGACAAGGTTGTGGAGCACGGATTCGACTACTTGAAAGTCGCCAGCGCCTACTCCACCGACTGGCCGCTATTGACTCGAGTGGTCGACGCAAACCTTCCCACCATCGTTTCCACCGGTGGCTTGAGCGTCCGTGACCTCGACCGCAGCGTTGTTTTCCTCAGTAAAAGGGTTCATCAGCTTGCCCTGATGCACTGCGTTGCGGTCTACCCCACTCCTGACGACCAGCTGGCACTCAATCGTCTCGACTTGATGAGGGACAGATTCCCGGGAATCGCTCTGGGCTACTCAACCCACGAGCGACAGGACAACTATCAGGCCGTGGGGCTCGCGTTGGCGAAGGGTGCCCATATTTTTGAACGTCACATCGCCGAGGATGACGGAACAATTCCAGTCAACGCCTATTCCTCCAGTAGCAATCACCTCCGACTCTGGGCCGAAAGCCTTCGAGACTCTATTGCGATGACTGCGGGAATGGACCACTCCGCGTGGGTTAATGACGCGGAGCAGGCCGCGGTGAGGGAACTTCGGCGCGGTTTGTATGCAGGGCGCCCCCTCGAACCCGGAGACGAACTCGACGATGCCGACGTTTTCTTCGCAATTCCCGTCCTCGAGGGGCAGGTCACCGCGAACGACTGGTCAAAAGTAGAGACCAAGACTGCCTCCTCAGCCATCGCCGAAAATGAAGCTCTCAAGCAGAGCAATGTCGATATTTCCCAAGTGAGCGACGCTGTGCGAGACATTATTGAACAGGCTCGTGAGCTCCTCAAAAAAGCGAACATTATCCTTCCGGCACAGAGCCGCGTAGAACTCTCACACCACTACGGACTCGATCGATTCTTCGAGTTTGGAGCTGTATTGGCGACTCTCGTGAATCGCGAATACTGCAAGAAAATCATTGCTGTGTTCCCGGGCCAGAGCAACCCTGAACACATGCACAAAATCAAAGAAGAAACCTTCATCTGTGTCTATGGCGAAATGACCGTGAACCTCGGCGGCGAGATTCACCGGATGAGAGAGGGCGACATTTTGACAGTCCCCACCGGTGTGCCTCACGGTTTCGCCTCTGCCAGCGGTGTGGTCTTCGAGGAGATTTCCTCGACACATCAAGGTTCGGACTCCTACTACACAGATGAATCGATCACTCTAAACCCTTCTCGGAAGACCGAGTTGTCGGTCTGGTCTCTCGTTCGATAGCGCCCACCGTGCTCACCGCAAAGGTCATCGGCGCCGGGTCAATTGGCAATCACCTAACGCATGCCCTCCGTACCTTGAATGTCGAGGTCACCGTTGTCGATGTTGACAAGAGTGCTCTAGAGAGGACAAGAACTGTCATCTACCCCGAGCGCTACGGAAGCTTCGACACGTTGATTACGTTGGCTCACCCCGATGACGTCGGAAATCAAGCATTCGACTTATGTGTCATCGGCACTCCTCCCGACACACACGTCGCTATCGCCTCCCGAGAGCTCTCGGTTGGTCACCGAGCTCTCCTAATTGAGAAGCCCCTCGCCTCTCCAGGCGCCGACACTCTGCGGAATTTTGCCGAACTCGTGGGAAAGTCTCCGACCCGGGTGCTGGTCGCCTATAACCAGAGGCTAAAGACCAACACCGCCGAGTTTCTCGCTCAAGCTAAGTCCCTCAATTTGGGGACTCTGACGTCTATTTCGGGCAGGATGCGAGAGGACTGGGCAGGAATTCTGAAGGCACATCCCTGGCTTTCCGATGCCACGGAATCCTATTTGGGTCACACATCTCGAGGTGGCGGCGCCCTGTATGAGCACAGCCATGCCGTTGATTTTGCTCTCTTCATTGCGTATGAGCTCGGCCAGGGTCGTCCTGAGACGGTTGAGGCAAACCTCGATACAGTCGACCACGACAGTGGCAGCTACGACAAAGAAGCCAAGCTTTCGATTACCACGACGACCGGGATGAGGGTAACGGTGAGCCAGGATCTTTATACCTGGCCCGCTGACAAGTCTCTCGATGCTGTATTCACCGGGGGTGAACTTCGATGGGAGATGCACGGGGACCACGACAGTGTCCAGGTCACCACACCGGAATCAGGAACCGTTGTGACGAATCTTCCCAAGGCTCGGCCAGATGATTTCCTCCCTGAGATAGCCCACGTCGTCAACCTGCTGGCCTCAGAAGACGACACAGTGTCGCCGTTGGACTTTTCTGAGGCCCTTCATACATCGTGGGCCCTCGAAGCCGCGTTGACATCACACACGACTGGTTCGCCTGTCGCTATTCAAGACCTATGGGGCTCAGGTGTCGTCTAAACCTCGAGTTTTGGCAATAGTTCCAGCCCGTGGCGGAAGCAAGGGAATCCCGCTCAAGAACCTTAAAACGGTGGTAGGAAAGAGCCTCCTTGCAAGAACACTCGAGCTAGCGCAGAATGTCCCGGAGATTACCGATATCTGTGTCTCCACCGATCACCCTGATATCAAAGAGGCTGCCCTCAGCTTCAATGGAGTGGTTGTGATTGACCGCCCCGAAGAGCTCTCCGGGGATCGGGTGGCAGATTCCCCCGTTCTCCAGCATGCGACAGCTGAAATGGAAGAAATCTCCGGTAAAGCTTTTGATGCCATTGTGATGCTCCAGGTGACTTCTCCCCTGCGGACCATTGATGATGTCACGGAGTCCATCGCGAGACTAGTGCTCACCGGTTGCGACGCCGTGTGGACTGTTTCCCCGACGGAGCTTCACTTTCACCCCCTCAAACAGCTTGTCCTTGACGAAGATTCGACCATGAGGTTGTTCGACGACAGAGGCCTCCAGATTGTCGCCCGGCAACAACTGGCCCCCGTTTTCCATCGGAACGGGTCCTGCTACGCATTGCGACGAGACTTCCTCATGAATGCAGATGGCCTGTTCTCACCCCACTCCTCCCAAGCAGTGATTTCGGAAGGTGAGCGCGTGAATATCGATACCGAAGAGGATTTGCTTCGGGCAGAGAGACTGATTCTTCAACAAGAGGGTTCACCATGACCGGAAGGGTGTCAATTCTCTGGATAACCATAGATCGTCATCCCGAATCTCTCAAAGCACTCATCAGAGAACGCCTTGGGGCCACAAGCTGGAATATTCACGAGGTCAGCTACGAGGCAATGGAGAGCTTGCGAGAGATTGATCTGGAATCAGTCAACGGAGTCCTCCTTGCTCCTGCGCGAAGGATTCCGTCCGAATATCTCTACCGCCTATCGTCGTGTTCCCTCATGCAAATCTGGAGCTCCGGTTACGACAAATTCAACATCGATGATGCGAGACGACACGGTCTTGCGGTCGCCAATAACCATGGCGCGAATGCGACTTCTGTCGCCGAACACACCATGCTGCTGATGTTGGGAGTATCGAGACGAGCGCCTGAAATGCATTCCCGAGTGGTCACCGGCTCGTGGGAAGGCAACGACCACGGGATGAATTCCTACTCGCTCAAGGGGAAGGTGTTGGGACTTGTAGGCATGGGACGAATCGGTTCCCTGGTGGCGATACGAGCCGCGGCCTTTGGGATGGAAGTGATTTTTTCAGACCCCCACGTGTCCCAAAAAGAAGCGCCTAGCGGAGCAAAAAAGGTGGACTGGGAAACCCTCCTCGAGAATTCTGACTACATCTCACTTCACGTCCATCACAACGATGAAACCCGCGGAATGATTGACGAGTCTGCGTTTTCACGCATGGCTCGAAAGCCGTTCATCATAAACGCATCACGGGCTGAACTGATTGATCGACCCTCCCTGCTCAAGGCGCTAGAAGAGGGAACTATCCGAGGCCTGGGAATCGATGCACACTACGACGAACCCACCTCTGCCGCAGATCCGCTATGGAAATACGAGTCTGTTTTTGCCTCGCCCCATGTCGCAGGATCAACTGTGGATAGCTATGAAGAGACTTTGGCTTCTTGCATCGAGAACCTAAGTAGAGCAGTTGGCCAGATCAGTCCGCATGGCCTGATCTGAAAAATCTGTAGAGCGGTTCAGCAGAAAATGAAATCCGGTTGAGAATTGCCCAGACTTTTCCTCAGATTCGACCTCATCCTCTTTCATCCGTCAGCCCTCGATAAATTGTCGCGGCCACTGTCCCAGAGCAGCAAGCCACTGATACCTTTGACAATAAATCCTGAGCGAGGCCACGAAATGCTTTTCATCAACACCCGGAAAAACGAGCGCTCCTTGGGTACATTTGTGCTCGCACGATTGAGAGCTGTTCCATTTTGCCCCTTCAGAGTTAGTGCCATCGGTAACTCGGACCCAATCCGGTTGGACTGTCGGAGAAATGCTAAACTAGAATGAAGGACCTTCTGCACGTTATCGTTGGCGCTGGCATTCCTGCTTACTTGGAAAACGCAGTGCGTTCAGTTCTGGAGAGAACAACAGACGATGTGTTGGCGATTTACAACCGAATTCACGGTGCCGACCGAATACCGGCCTATAGTCGGCTCCTTTCAAAAAGCGAACCGAGACTTGAAGTTTGGGAGAGACCCAATGTTCGGAGTGACAAGACGGGCGGTCTTTACTCCGCGTACAACGAAGCTTTGGCGTTTGCTTCCGATAAGTACAGACTAATTTCATTTGTGCAATCTGATATGCAAATGATGTGGTGGTCGCCAAAGATTTTAGAGATAGGAAAGGACGAGCTCCTCGCAGGTCAAGGGTCGCGTGAGCCAAACTTGATGTGTCTGTACACCCAACTACCAGTCGAAGGCAAGAAGAGAGACTTCTATCAGTCATGGATTGATATCGAATCTGGTTATTCAGCCGCAGTTCCAGGGGTTGTTGACGTTGCGATGTTTTCGGTCCAAAGCCTTATCCGTTCAGGATTTAACTTCGTAGGCAGCGAGAAAAAATTGTCCGAATCCGCCGCATTGTCAGGGTGGGTAACGAAATTACACCCTTTGCCCTTCCTAGCGGCGATTCCGTTTCCCTTGTCAGTGCGATCAGGGAAATTGGTTGGAAATTTTCCAAATGGACCGATCACCTCTCCACAAATTCTCAAAATTCGCGACCACTTGACGGAAGAGAGTTTTACAAAGTCAAAAAGTCTTCACCCCATTTACATGGAGGATTGCATCCAACCAAACGGGTGGAATTCTCTTCTTCCGTATTGGCCAAGCGACACTCAAACTCCGCGCTGGTTTGAGCAACGAGTTAGAATTTGCGGAGTAAGGGCTGCCCTCCAAATTGAAATTTTTGACGGGATCTCTGGTAGTTGCCGAAAGGCTGGTCTATCAAAATTCGCGCCAGGCAGGATTCGACTCTTATCCGCTGCCCTACAAGTGGGCCTCAGGGAGTTCTCTCTGCTCCTTCGCAGGTTGGCGGATAGCTTGGCCACCAAGTTCAGGTAAAAAGTCACGGTGAGAAATAGAAGCTCCAAAACCATTCCTTCATCCATGAAAAAATCGCGGTAGGTTTCTCCTGTGAAAGAAGCTCCTCTGTTCTGGCAGGAAGCCTTTTGGGAAGCGAATAACACGGCCCAAGGACGTTGTGTCCGAGCCCAAGCACCTTCCGGTGAGTGGATTTTCTTTCTTCAGTCCGATGGATCCGCGCAAGTGCCGGGACCGGCAACTTTTGGTGGCTGGTTAAGTCCGGGTGCCCCAAACACCAACGTAGACCTTGTTTCTCTGCTCTATCTGGAATTATTCCAAATGATACCGGTCCAGAAATGGACCGTGAGCCTACCGCCGGCTCACTATCTTCCTGATGTTTTCGGACCCCAGGCTCGCGCCCTCAACCAGCTTGCCCAGTCGGTTATAGTCGAAACCAACTCGACTATTTCGCTGACCGACAATATTCAAGATATGCCTCGCTATGGTTTTTCGAAAGGTAACTGGAAAAGAAACAGAGCCTTCCTGGATAGGGGAGGTGTAATCAGACTCGCTAGACCACAAGAAGTCTCAGCTTGCTACCACCTGCTTGAGCATAATCGGCGGCGGCGAGGGGTCACGTTATCCATACCTGAAGCTAAATTTCACCTCTTAACAAATGTTTTCCCATCAGTCTTCCGGGTATGGGTGGCAGAGCTAGACGGAGAACTCCTCGGTGCTGCTCTTACTGTTGAGATCGACGAAACGACATCCTATGTCTTTTTTTGGGGTGATTCCCCTGAGGGCCGAGCGCTAAGCGTTGTGGCTTCAATATGTCGCTTCCTAATTGACATCGGAAAAGCTGAGGGAAAGACATCATTAGATTTAGGCCTATCGTCTCAATTTGGTGTCGTAGATGAAGGGCTTCTGAAGTTCAAACAAAATCTCGGAGCCTCCGAATACCCGCAATACAAATTCGAGTTGGATTCAAGCCTTGCGATTGAAAGGACGAACTTAGAAATTGTTCCCGGTCAAATTGCGTTTAGTAATTTTTAGCCCTCAACAGCTTGAGCGACCTCACTAGCGTCTATAAACTCCTCGTAATCCCGAATATAGTCACCTTCTGCATAGGCTGCCGAAGCCAACACCAGACACACTGCGCCGATTGAAAAATTATCAAGATCCCTCCAGGTAAGGGGCGGAATGTAGTAGGCGAACTCTGGTGAATCAATGACAATGGACTTCTGTTGACCAAAACGTGTTAGATGGAGAGTGAAGCTGCCGCTAGCGGCAATTACGTACTGCTCCAGCTCTTTGTGAGCGTGCCCACCTCTAGTACTGCTCTCCGCCACTGAATGAAGCATATACATGCGTTGAAACTTGGCAATTCCTAGTTCACCAAACTCAAGGACGTCAAGGACTCCGGAGGAGTCAGAAATCCTCTTCAAACGGATTGATTGTCCAAACTCCATATCCCTCACTCTGACAGCTTACTAAGTAGGCATACCCCACTTCATCAAATTGCCAGAGCTCGCCGCTTGCAACCGAGAAACGTCATCTCTAGCAATTCACACAAGCGACGCACAGGGCCGACAAGTGAAGGGCAAACAGGTTCAAACTGAAATATTGGGGTGCTAGACCTTCTTCTCCGTTTGGCTATTGTATGACTTTCTCTAGCGACCGGCGAAATTCTCTCGTTGGAAATACCCACTGTGACCCTGAGGAATCAACGGAACCAAAACCTCCAAGGTAAGTCGTTTCAAAATCAGCACCGGAGATAAGGGCAAGGTTCTCAAACATATTTTCTGATGGGACCGGCTCAGGTTTCCACATCATCACCCGTGCGCCAGGGGAGCAGAATAAGACATTTGCAAACGCCGCGCCGCTGGGACCAATGACAATTTTTGCTGATTCGAAAATTCGCATTTGGGTAGCGAAGGATTCTTTCTCACAGTAGACAATCTCGAAGCCGAATTCGATTGCAATTTTCATTAGATCTGCGCCATTGGGAGCCCGGATATCGTCACCACGTCTTGCCAGGTAGAGCCTCTCCGGGTAACCGCCAACGTGGGAACCCTGAGGAAAGTTCCTGAACAAATGCTCGCGAAAGCCTGCCATAGTTTCACGGTCAATTGTCAGAGGCAACCTTCGCGATTTTTCACACGAAAGGGGAGTGTCGTAGACCGGAGGAGACTCGATGACAGCGCACCTCTGAACACTTAATTCAACATCCTTGGGCCAAAGGTGGACTTCGCGCTTTCCCGCTAACGCCACAAGAGGGTCCCAAAGTGTTGAAAATTTGCGGACTTCTGAAGGCACAATGACTGGAAAATCCTCCGGAATGTTCGCCGACAGGTTCATTTCATAGAGCGATGGAAGCGCATTAACGAGCCAATGGTAGTAATTGGTGGGTGAGCGAGCCCCGATGTAAATCCCGCAAGGAATGACGTCGCGTTTCCGCGGGGCACGAATCTCAATCAATTTTCCATGCTGTCTGATTACTAACGGCAAATCGCCATTCTGCGAAACTCCGAAATCCCAAGGGCTGGGTTCGGATCGGGGTGAAATGAAACACCTGCTCCCTTGGAACACAGAATTGAATCGACGCAACGCAAAGAGCCGGACGTCTTTAAGGATTTGGACTGAATCGGTACGCTCGTAAACCGGCCTAGAAGCCCCGGCGAACTCCTGCCCGTCGTGATTGCTGACTCGTTTGCCCGATCTGGTCAAAGCCAAATCACCACCACTCCATCTAGCAGCAGAAGATAGGCCCTGTGAGACAAGAAATATTCCCCTCGGTCTGCTACCGATCGGGAAAAATTCAAGCAAGAATAGTAAGTACATCCAACCGTTCAGACAGAGCGAACCGGCGCGATAAACGTAATGTCGCAAAACGCTAACCGCGCGCTTCATTCTCCACTCCAACGTTGTGACGGATCATTTTTCAATTTTGGCGATGCCCTCCTGGACCTCTCGCAGAGATTTACTCTAACCCCAAAACTTTGCTTCCCTATTTTGACAAATTCGCCAGCAGCCAATCTCTTGCAGTCCACATCACGAAAGAGTTTTCCACGCGTCAATTGTTGAGGTGATGGTGTGCTCAACTTGCTCGTCGGTTAGGTGCGGCCCCAGCGGTAGGCTCAGCAACTCGTCGCCAGAGTTTTTTTCTCCACTCCCGCCCGCATCTCTCCAAGCACGGTCAGCGTAAGCCCTTTGTCGCGGGACATCGAGCGGGTAGTGAATAAGTGTTTCAACACCGCGCTCCTGCAGCTCTCTGGCCAATTCATCCCGCTTCGAACACTTGATCACAAAAAGATGCCAAGCTGAATTTACATCTTTGGAAACTTTGGGAAGAGTGAATTCAGAACAACTGTTGTCTTCAAGACCCTGAAGCCCAAGAAGATAACGCTCTGCGACCCGATTTCTATGCTGAAGCCACCCATCTAGGAATGGAAGCTTGGCCGACAAAACTGCAGCTTGAAGCTCATCGAGTCGAGAGTTGACACCGACAACATGATGTTCATATTTTCTTATGCTCCCATAATTTCGGAGCGCCCTGAGCCGCTCAAAATTAGACTCACTATTCGTGGTGACAGCCCCGCCGTCCCCCAGCGCTCCAAGATTCTTCCCAGGATAGAAACTCCACGCCACAAAGTCACCGTGTGAACCAATTCTTTGATTCTTATAGTTTGCGCCGTGAGCTTGAGCCGCGTCCTCAATTACCGTCAATCCCAATCGCCGCGCTTCTGAGAGCACCTCTGTCATTCGACATGGATGCCCATAAAGATGAACCGGAATCACTGCCTTGGTTCGGTCACTTATGGCATGCCGGATTCCGTTCGGATCGATGTTGTACGTGCCCTCCTCAACAGGAGCCGCCACAGGAATTGCCCCGACGTTTGAAATGGCGAACCATGTAGCAACATATGTGTTAGCCGGGACAATAACTTCGTCGCCCGGAGCGATTCCTGCTGCCAGAAGAGACAACTGAAGCGCATCAAGCCCGTTCCCTACCCCTACACAGTATTTTGCACTGCAATACTCGGCCCACTCTCGCTCAAAGCCAAAGAGCTCATCTCCGAGGACAAATCTCCCGCTGTCGACCACTCTGCTCAAGGCAATATCGACCTTATTTCGAAGCCTAGGATCGACAATTTCAAGTGACAAGAATGGAACCTTCATCTGCCCTTCCCGCAAGGTGTAGCTGACGGAAAAAGAAATCCAGGAGGCTCGTTCAAGCTATGTAAGCGAGACTTCCCGGCGTAATTACAGCTCATATTCCTGAATCTACACTTCGAGTCGCTCTTTGCCTGACCCCAAACAGCCGAACGTAAGCGCAATCAATCACCTGGTTGAGTCTTGCATCGACCCAAATTAATGCCCGTGCGACGAATCTTGGCAAGTTTGAAGCTAACTTCGCGCCCTTTTCAAATGTGTTGAAAGTTTGCACTAGATCCTGCAACTGGCTCCTTTGGGCTGGCTTACAATTCGAGCTGAATTGCAGCGCCTTCTGAACGGTGAGATGTCGGGGTGACGCTAAACGATGAAGTCCTATTTCACTCGGAATTAGATGGTTGTATTGTTGCAACCCCAAAAGCACAGGAATTTGATCTTCTTGCCAAGTTTTTCCAGAGTTTCGCACCATAACAAGCGGATCGGAGAGGACAGTGACCGCGGGCGAATCGAGACGAGCTAATCCCCACCAAAAAGCGGCAAAAAGAGAGTGGTGGGTGTGCCTAAATCGTTGAAGGTCTCCGCTGTGCAGTAACTCAGTTCTAAAAACGAACGAACCAAAATGGAGTGACCCGAGAGTAGCTTGCCCAACCGAAGCTAGGTCACGATAAAGGCCGGGCTGCCAATTCATATCAATCGGATCATGGCCCCCGAGGTCGCTGAGATCAGACCGAGTAAAGAATCTGGCCCGACCAATAATTGCATCCGGAAGGGTCGCAGGTGCAGCCGCGATTGCATCAAGCACTACCTCGATCGCTTGCTCGTGCACTATATCGTCATCGGCAACGATCCACAGAAATGACGAGTTCGCCTTTGTCAGTATTTGATATGAATGTTCGCCAGCTGAGAGTTTGGATTCGTAATTGTCGTAACTTGCGCCATGGGCTTCTGCGATCTCCTGGGATGTCGACTGGGTGCCATTGCCTGAAACTCGCACACTGATGGTGTGGTTCTCGATTTGCTGGCTAAGCGCACCTAAAGCCTGTTCCAACCAAGCTTCGCGCCCAGCGACAGTGGGAATTACGATTTCGAGAAAAGAATGCTCTCGATGAGCCTTCTGTTCAGTCGTGCGTCCAGTCGGCCGTTTGACATCCACCATCTGAACTTATCAGCAGGTGAGCTTGCCCCTAAATTCCATCGAAGGAGGTCCGCCGTAGGTGAGGAATCTTGCCCCGCTCGCGCCAGCGCTAATTTTCCAGCTTCCACGCTAGCCGGCGGAACCGAAGGGGTCACTAAACTTGGACTCATGGCGTATTTTCAGGAAAATCATGCGGATAAGTACCTCGAACTAGATCTTGAGTCCCGAGTCGACCGCCAGCTAACCCTCCTAGAGATAAGGCATATCCTGAAAGAAATCCAAATCGAAGGACCGATTCTCGACCTAGGATACGGCCACGGAATTGTTACGACTGAACTTCTTGAGCGTTTTGGAAGTTGCTCGGTGGTTGAAGCTTCTCGCCGGCTTTGCGAAGTGGCACTGAAGTCTCACCCTGTCGGATTGAAAGTCCACCACTCTCTTTTTGAGGACTTTCAGCCTACTCACCGTTACAAAACCATCTTCGCCACTGCGGTGCTCCATCACCTAAAACATCCCCTGGAAGCATTGACTAAGTTCGTGGACTGGCTTGAGCCGGACGGGACGCTGATAATTTCGGTTCCCAATGGTCACTCAATTCATAGGGCTCTCGGTTACTCTCTTGGAATCCAGAACTCTATTGACGCCATGACCGTGACCGGCAAGAAATCAGGTGTCGCCCATGTGCTAACTCCTGGTGCTGTCCGCAAAATGATCAGCTCAACACGTCTCGAAGTTGTCCGAGAAATCGACAGTTTCGTCAAAATCCTCTCAAACCTCCAAATGGCAAGCTTCAGCGAAGACCAGCTATCTAGTCTGTTTGAGCTCTCACAAATTGTGCCGAGAGACTTTCACGCCACATCCATATTTCAATGTGGTCTCAAGTCAAGTTCATGAAATTCCGTAGCCACCGTCAACTGGAACAACTATCCCGGTGATGTAAGAACTGTGTGACGATAACAGAAAAAGCACTGGCTCAACGACATCATCTTCAGTTGCCATCCGGCTAAGTGGGACCTTCGCCTCATATCTGTCAATAAAGTTTTTTGGTTGGTTCCTTTTTAGTCCCCCTGGAGCCACGGCATTGACTCTCACATTCGGGGCAAGTGTGGCCGCTAGCCAGCGGGTGAGTTGCTCCAACCCTGCCTTGGCGACACCATACGCCGCCGGGTTTCCTAAATCTGTTCCCTCATACAACGACCAATCTGGGGCGAGGGAAGAATACATCGATGAAACGTGGACAATTGCTGAACCAGGCATATTGCTCAAGAGGTCCGAGAGATCACGGGTGATAGAAAAAGCCGCAGTGAGGCTGACCTCGAGAGCTCGATTCCATGTTTCGCTCGATTGCGACATGAGGGGTCCACTCCATCCCTCCAGCTCTGAAGAACCCACGAAACTTGCGTTATGAACAATCCCCAATGATCCTGAGGCACGGGCACGGACCTCAGCAACAAGCCTCACACGATCCTCCACCTTCTCAAGATCGGCGGAAATCCAGGAAAAACCCTTCCTCTCGGGTGGATGAGGCACAGATGACTGCGCTCTGTCTGTTGCAATCACTCTGACATCGTGGCCGACAAGCGCGTCGCAGAGGGCTGACCCCAGCGCACCCGCTGCACCAGTAACTAAGACAACATCAGGAAACTGGAGCGATCTAACCCCCATGAGCAAGTTTCCTTCCCATCAAGAACTCTGCAAACTCAAGATCAAAGGGAGTGTCTATGTCGAGCGCCCGCTCATTCGGAACAATTACACCTGCAGTTCTACCTTCCCACATATTTGTGGCTCCCACCACAAAGTCAATGGCGGCCCCATAGGCGACAGTCGTGAGATCGTAGACAGATTCCGCTTCCTGCCGACGCGACACCCCGGAGGAAGAGGCGTCATAAAGGGAGACCTCGGCTGCTGGACCCTGACGAACCATATTGAACCTGGGATTCCGGTGAGCGGGGGTCATGGTGACTACTACGTCCCAGGCTCCAGAAGTGATCAGATTCAGGACAGCATCCAGATCCTCTTGAGCCCGGAGCGGTGCTGTCGCGGGAAGGACGAGAAGGTGGGAAAATTGCCCAGGGTATTCCTCCGTGAGAAAAGAGCCGAAGTGCTGCCAGGAATGCCATTCAGGAGACTCATCGCTCGCCAATTCGGAAGGACGCATAAACGGCACCGAGCCACCTGCTCCTCTGGCTTCTTCGGCAATCTCCGGCGAGTCGGTTGAGACAAAAACAGTCGAGAACCCGGCAGCCAAACCTTGTTCGATGCTACGGCGGAGCAGAGTTTTGCCACCCACAACCGCAAGATTCTTGTGCGGTATCCCCTTCGATCCCCCTCGGGCAAAAACTACCGGTGCAATGGTCTCAAACACGAGAGGTCGTCCTCCTGACATCGACTCCACCACCGGACTGGGACGAAACTCGCCACGCGTCGATTACATCAAGAGTGTGGAGAGCGTCTGCGTTATCTTCGATTGAGTCAAGGCTCCCGGAGCCCGTCCCCATCATGTCCAAAATACTGAGGCGATAAGTATCGTCGAGCGAATCCTCAAACTTATAGAGCGTCTCTTCTGAGGATGAGGACACCTTCACTTCATTCCTGAGGAGGTCCCAGTGGAGATCAGCCTTCTGGGCACGGATCCGGCACCATCTCTCCGGGGTGCGCCGGAGAAAATCGAGGGAAATGGAAACTTCAACCGGCCCACTCAAATAATCAAATATGAAGATTCCTTGAGCCGAATCTTCAACGTCAATATCGAGTTGACCAGAATTATTTGTTTCACCCGCTACGCGATGGACATGTCCCCACAGGCCAATGGCGTAGTTGATGTCGTGACTGAGTTCCAGCAAGACTCCCCCACCAAGCCGGGCTTGAGCTGAGACAGTAGAGCGGTAATCCCGGTTGGGCCTCCAGTCCGGCAAGTACTGACCCACGCTCACCGCAGCCTCATTCACGACGCCAAGCGAAGAGCTCGAAAGCGTGTCACGAACGAAGGAGAATGCCTGGCTTCGTCGCAAGTTATATCCCACCTGCACCGGAATTCCCTCCTTCGCAAAAAGATCAAGCACCAGTTTTCCGGCGTCAGCGTTCATGGCCAGCGGTTTCTCGAAAATTGTGGGTAGGCCCCTCTCGGAGAGAGCCCTAGCATGAGCGACCCGGGTAGAAGCAGCGGAGCAATCGAAAACCCAATCAACGTCAGCTTTACCCAGAGAATCAAGGGCGGTCAGGTGATTTTTGTCAAAGCCGGCTATCGGTTCTGAGCCGACATGCACAACCTCAGAAATGCCCCAGGTCGCCAAGTAATCGTAAGGTTCGAGCAGCTGCGCTCCCACGTCCGACTACGGCCACTCTAGTCATGGGAATATCACTTCTCGTTGTCCTTCACCGATTCTTGAGCCTTACGAAAGTCATCCGGAGTTCCCACGTCTAGCCACGACTCGTGAAGAGGGAACCCCTCCACTCGAAGCCCTCGATTAATCGCAAGTGTCAAGAGGTCAGGCATGTCGACGTACTGCCCAGCAGGAATCAGCGAAAAAACCTCTGGGGATAGCACGTAAACGCCTGCGCTCACAAACTCGCGCCACACCGGCTTTTCTCTTATTCCGGTGACACCACTCCCCTCCAATTCCAAAACACCGAAAGGGTGTTCAATGTCATGCACTCGCATGCCCACGGTGATGGCGGCTTCAGCATTGCCGTGTTGGTCAATCAGGTCTCGGAACCTCGCCCCCGTCACCACGTCTGCGTTGACGACAAGCACGGGTAACTCGGGAACTGGGTCAAGAATTCCCAGAGCACCAGCAGTCCCCAACGGAGCATCTTCCCGCAGATAAGTCACAGCGAGCCCCCAGGGAGAACCATCGCCCACTGACTCCTCAATTTGTTCACCAAGGTAATTGACAGAGATCGCGACGTTCTCGAAACCCTCACCGTGCAGGCTTTCCAAGAGATGATGAAGCATCGGTTTGCCCGCTATGGACACCAACGGCTTTGGAATCGCGGAAGTAATCGGGCGAAGCCTC
>Ga0233451_10002362_pt1 | contig 17236 bp, 8 predicted proteins | sample 011ome_29_FD_183052 | JGI IMG/M metagenome (GOLD analysis project Ga0233451, IMG submission 183052) | Coastal salt marsh microbial communities from the Groves Creek Marsh, Skidaway Island, Georgia - 011504CT (spades assembly) | ecosystem: Environmental > Aquatic > Marine > Intertidal zone > Salt...
GTTCCTGCAATTGTATGCGTGTGTTGAGTAGTAGTTCAACGCTTCTGTTCTCTCTTCTGTTACGACGACAAGAACAACGAATGAAATGCGTTCGATGAGTACGCGTGTATAACGTAAAGCGAGTGTATCGAGGAACTGTGCAGTCGCAACGAGAAGAGAATTGGTTGCACAGAGATATACTTTTTTTCTTTCTCCTCCTGCACATGTGACATTCAATCGACGAGGAAAAAAAAGAAGAACAACAACAACACGAACGACAACATAAAAGCGCGAGAAACAGACGCACGGTTTAAGAGAGACGCGCGAGAAAACACATAAAGAAGGAACTCTTCACAGGTTCAGAGTCCTTCGTTGCCTCTCCTAAAGCGAACTTCTCGTCCAAAACGTCGTCGGATGTGTTTTTGCACTTAAAATCGGTCGACATCCTTCGTTTCCCCCGAAACGTTATCCTCAAAATTTAAAGCCAAACGTTCGCATTAAAAACGCTTCGAATACGCGAAGAGTAAAGAGAGAAAAACCGAGATCTGCGCCGCAAATAACCTCCCCGTCTCTTGCGTTGATGCGTCGCGGTGCGAATTTGTACTGGAGGGAAGCAGCTTTGGTGTCGCGAGGAGCTAACGCTTCGTTCTCGACCTCTCGAATTTACGGGAAACCACTGGTAACGGTCTTCCCACTCGCCTCGAAAGATGACGACGAGACGAACAAAACGAAGACAAAAAGCACCGCTTTAGTGCAAAGACTCACCAATGGTGCGTTGTTGAGATTTGCGTCCTTGAATTTTGAACTCAAAGCGACCGTCGAGGCGCACCGAGAGCAAGGTTTACAATCACTTCTGATAGCCGCATTGGAGCACTCGGAAAACGAGAGGAAAGCGGAACAAACGAAAAAAATGGCGACGCAAACGCTTCTCGAGTTTCCGAACGAGATGCACGCGATAAAACTCTCCGCGTTAGGCGCGAGTTTTAACGAGAGTTTGTGCGAACGTTTGACGATGGATATCGCGGAAATGGCCAGAGAAGTTGGGGCGAGAGGGTTGTGCGTGGACGCGGAGGAAGATTTTTTGCACGAGCAAGTGGACGCGGTGAGCATGAAGTTGATGCGGACGATGAACACCAAATCCGACGATGGGAGCGCGAGTAGAAACGCGGCGGTGTATAAAACGTACCAAATGTATCGCCAGGATAGCGTGGAACAGTTGAAACGAGACATCGCGACCGCGGAGAGAGAAGGTTTTGTTTTAGGCGCGAAATTGGTCAGAGGCGCTTATTTAAACGCAGATAAAGGGAAACCCGGGGTTTTGTTCGAGACGAAAGAAGAGACGGATAAGAGCTACGCGGACGGATTGGCGTTCGCTTTGAACAAAATAAAGGAGAAGAAAAACGAAAACGCTCCCGCTGGGGTGAAGATTTTGTTGGCGACGAGGAACAAAGATAACATTCAATCGGCGTTGGGGCATTCGGAGGACGTGCAGTTCGCGCAGCTGATGGGCATGGACGACGAGGTGACGTTATCGTTACTGAACGAAGGCGAACGAGTGGCGAAGTATTTTCCGTACGGGAAGTTTACGGAGACTTTGCCGTATTTATGGAGAAGGTTCTTGGAAAGAGCGTCTTTTTCGTAACAACGAACATTCTTCTCGGAAAGAGAAGAAGAAGAGAGAGAAGATGTATTACGCATGAAACTGCTGTATATAATTTCTGCCGTTGTATTCCATTATGTACTAACATTGTCAAAAGAAAAACACAACATCATTGTACTTCTATCATCATCAAGTATACTCGAACTAAATCATCTATTATTTATAATTATCTCTACTATCTTCGCTAAGTAAGCTCTTTCGTCTATTTAGTATGTTAAAAGCTTTTCATCAGTGCAAAGTCCCGCCGCAGTACGAGCAGAACTTCATGCCTCCGGTCAGTTTCAAATCCGCGTTACAGTTTGGACACAAAATTGTGCCTCGAGCACCGATGGCGCCACTTCCCGCGCCGGACTCGCTCGGTCGCTGTTGCGATAACGAAGCGGTATTGTTGTTGTTGTTGTTATTATTATTATTGTTATTATTGAGACCCAACCCGCTGAAGGAAGTTGGCCCTTGCGCGTTGGCCGCCGTGCGGTGCATGCCGTATTTCCAAGCCTCCAACGACGCATCGTCCGTGCTCATCGTCGCAGCGGCGACTAACGCGGAACCATTCGAGGGCGCTTTGTTTCTGCCGTATCGCATTGAAAGAGGAGCTGAACCACGTTCGTTCGCGGTCGTCGTCGTCATCGGATTGTGCATCATAGTCGGAGCTTTAAGTTTGCCGGCAACGACACCACCACCGCTTCCGCGGAGCTTGGCGAGTTTATCGTTCACCGCCGTTTTCAAGGTGGTTGTGGTGGTATTCTTCTTCGCCTTTTTCTTCATCGCGGCCGCGCTCTTGTTCTCTTCTCCCGTTTTCTTCCTCTTCTTACCGTCGTCACCTTTTCCTCCTCGTTGTCTTTTCATCGACGAGATGTTCTTGTCATTCCTCGAAGGCATGCGTGAACGCAACAATCTCGCGACCGTTTCCGAACTCTCGAGTTTCTTTTCGCAATCCATCGCCGCCGAACGCAAGACAGAGACCAACGAGACGTCGTGACGAATATCGTCCGCGGTTTCCTTGGAGGATTTTTCGAGCGCGTCGTAAAAGCGTTTCAATTCGTTGTGTTCGGCTTCATCGTTCATCTTCTTGTCGTTATTCGCCTTCGTCGAAAATTGATGACGATGCGCGTCGGATAGAACATTCGTTGATGACGTAACGATAATCGCGCTCGCGTCCTTCTTGGTCAAATAGAGAAATCTCATCCACGCGATGCAATACTCTCGCATGGATTCGTCTTCATCGGAGGCTTTGCCACCGCGGCATCTCGCTCGTTTCGCGAAATAGTCGTCGACTACTCGAAAAAGAGTCTCAAATGTATCGTCGTCGCCTTTGCTCGATACTTCGTCCACTTCTTTCGATTTAGACCTACCTGCTCCTTCTCCCCCTCCTCGAGCGACGACCATTTTCGCCACGGTTTTTAAAGCCTCGTCCAAGCGTTCCTCTTCTGCGGACAGACGGCGGTTCTCCGAGCCTGGGAGCGCGAGAAGCGGAGGTTGCGAAGAGCAGTATTCATCACCATCGTCGTTTCCGTTTTGATTTTGACTCAAAAATTTGCGTGGAAACAAAACTCTTCGTTCTAAAGCGCTTCGCGGGTCAACCAATTTGACCAATCTGAACGTCACCGACGTTGTCGTTTTCTTCTTTGAGAAGACCGGCATTAACACAAACACGCGCTCATCTCGCGATTGCACTGGGAAATACTTGTTGTTCGCGTGATTTGCTAACGCGGCTCCTTTGTCGCGCATTTTTTTGCGAACATTGTCGTCGTCGTCGTCCAAGTCGAAGTCGTCGTCCTTCTTCTCTTTCCCTTTGGTGCCGACGGCACCATTTTTGCCGCGAGCGACAACCATCGGCATCGCCGTCGCGATAGAGCAAAGCAGAACTGGGCACTCGCCGGAAACGCCTTCGTCGTGCTTCTTTGCACAAAACGACGCGTAGGCTGACATCCAATTCGAAGCAGAGTTGCCGACACTTTCTGAAGGAGGAGGATGAAACGAGACGTGTCTCGGCGCCTGCGAGGAGTCGATATCGACCGCGTCGATGGCGCTCATGAGAACGATGTCGTTAATTTTGAGCACCGTTTCCTCCTCGTCTTCTACTTCGTTTTCTCCTGCGTTTTTCCTATTAGTACTATTCGTGTTCTTCTTTGTCGTCGCCGTCGTCGATTTCTTCACCGGTGGTGCCTTTTTCTCAATAATCGATTTCTTTTCGCCGGCGCGTTCTTCCTTTATTACGGCGGCTTCTTCACCATCGTCGATTATATTCGATTCCATCGGAAGAAACGGTATCGCGCACTGAGAACACTCTCTCGAGACCTCCACCGCGGCTATGCACCGATCGTATGTTTTACATTTACTACTGTTATTCTTCTTCTTGTTCTTCGCTTTCGTTTTCAATCCACCGCCGATGAGAAGCTTTCCTCGCCAAATCACCGACGCGTCGCTCACGGTGACAGGGCCGGCATTCAATGACTCGACAACGACAGCATTCGTAAACCCCCACGCGTTCGAAACGTGTTCTAAACGCGCGTTGATGAGTGCCTCTCTCTCCGTCCTCGTTTCCGATGTTTTCGTTCTTGCGTCTACTTCGTCTTCATCATCGTCCGCGGCGATATAAACGGGAACGATTTTCACTCGCACCTTCTCGCCACCGAGCCTTTCTTTCGCCCTTTTTACGACGCCGTGTGCGAGGATGAAGCTTTCCGGCCATTTCCCTGGGTCGTTCATATCAAACAGAGCAGCATTTACATCCTTTCCTAATACGATTGGAACCACGCACACGATATCCATCGCACTCAATGCCTTCCTTTCCACCTGGTCGACGAGCTTCATCGCCTCCGTCGCCGCGCGTCTTTGCAACACGACCATTCCCTTTTTGCGCTCACTCTTACTACTCGTACTCTTCCCTCCTCCTGATTTCATCTTCTTTTTCGTCGGCGTTTGTACCTCTTCCATGAACAAATCTTCCGCAGTTTTCTTCGCTAAAAGCATCGAGCGTTTACTTCGCGTCAGTCGCAACCGTTCGCCCATACCATCGGATGATGCATTCGTAGCTTTCCTCCACGGCACGAAACAAGCATTTCCATCGTCCTCTTTCTTAGCAGCATCATCGAGAACTGGTGGAAACCACGACACCGCCGCCATCTCGCATCCGTCCTCCGGTACAAAATCCTCCTCCTTTTCTCTCGTGACATCTTTCAGCGTCGTCTTCATCTTCGCGCTCGATTCGCACACGCGCACCACATCGCTCATTTTTTCTCGCAGCACTCCATCGACGTCGAGGAATCCGTCGCCATCATCGTCGCGGTGGTTTTGTGTTTCCGAAGCTTCTCGTTCTTCTTCGTTTACGTCGTAAACATTCGTCACATTGGAGACGAGAAGGAGCAAAGCGCTGCGCATTTCTGTTTCTTTCTCTTAGCGATCAAAGACGACGAGTTTAAAACAGAGGGGAAGGAAGGAGGAACGCCGGTCGCAAGTAGTCCCCTCTCTGCGTGTGCGTCGTTTTGTTGCGTGCTTTCAAGAAGCGAGCATGACTCGAGATGATATGAATTGCTCAAAGTCTTCTGCTCCTTTGGAGTGAGGAATTTGAATTTTGTGACAAAAAATGTCCGAGCGAGCGAAAGTTTAATCGTATCCCAATGATGGAACGACGGCAAAAGTGCGGATACGCAGATATATAATGGAGGAGTTACTTTAGTTTGTGCTACTATGAAAGTGTATTTTTGCCCTTATTACGACTGTAATCGATTCTCCGGCTTGAGAGGTTTTGTGTTTTGTGCGTATATGCGTTGACTTTTCTAAGACGCGGGGGAGGAGGATTTTCCCTCCTTTAGGCGTCGTTGTGATGCTATAATGATGGGTTTTACTTCTTGTGGATGTCCCAGAACGCGATGGTTTGCGCGTATTCTTCGTCCGTTGGTTCTGGGCACCCTTTTTCTTGCAAGTAGTTTACGCACTCGGTATGCTCGTGGTAACGAGTTATCGCGATGTGTCGCCAGTCGATAAGAGACGCTTTCGCCTCTTCGACCAAGTATTTGATGCTATCGAGTTGGCCGTACCATGCAGCGTTGTACACGCAGTCACTCTTCGCCTTCTCAGATATCTTTCTTTCTTCAACGAAATACTTCATGATGTCCATGTGACCACGGCATGCTGCCTGATATGCCGCTTCTTCTTCCGTCTTTCGCGAAGGTTTCACTTTGGCGAAAAGAAATCGAACACAGTCGAGGTGTCCTCCAAGAGCAGCATGTTTACACGACGTTTCTTCATCACACGGGCAACCATTAGAGATGCAGTACTTTATCATCTCGATATTACCCTGATTTGCGGCCTGATCAATCGTCTTTTCATCCCACTCGCAGTGTTTCACTTCTCTCGCCCACTTGAGGAACTCGAGTTTGTTCCCGAAAGCAACTCCCATGCAAAACAAGGCTTGATCTATCACACTTCCTCTATCATCTTTCTCTCCCCAGCGAATGTGATTCCACGCCCATTCCAACGTCGAAACGGATGAGCATTCGTGAACATTCCAACCTAATTTCGATACGTCTAACCCGGCATACTCAAGCACACCCCGACTCTCTGTATTGACAAATGAAAAGAAATATCGTTCCGTCCCATTCAATTTCGGAAGCACATGCGTGACAAAAACATCCTTGTGATGCAACACCATTCCCGTCCACAACTTGCTCGGCCCGAGCTTTAAACGCTCCATATCCGCCAGAGCCTCTTTCATCGCCTCTTCCTTCTCCTTCTTCTTCTTCCTCTTCTGCGCGCCGGATAATTGTTTCTTCTTCTTACCGTCCATCATCGTATTTCTTTTTTTTCTCCAGATCAAAAAAATGCCGTTTACGAGAAAAAAGAAGAAAAGAAGAAAAGAAACACAAACCGGCTCAAAAGAAGTACTTGGCCCCGCGCGGGCACGTATTCCACTTGACAAAAGCGCATACTGTGCATTGTAGAGGTACGAGTATTATGTCTATTAGTGATGCGCGCGTTGTTATGTGGTTGCTATTATGTGTGACTAGAATCCTCTCTTCTCTCTAAAAGCGCGCAACGTCTTCTCTGTCGTGTTAAAATCATCATCCGTGGTGCGAAAAGAATTCGTAATCGGGATGAATAACTTCCAAGCTCCTCAAGAAGGCGTACGCGCCGTCAATCATGGCCGCGGTTCGAGCGTTTTCAGCTTCGTCGGATTCTTCCCAGATTTCCGGGTCGGTTTTGTAACAGCACAAACCGAACGGTTTGAGCGGAATGAAATTTGTGTGTTCTTCATCATCTCCTTTGGTGGTGGTTGTTGTATTGCTACGTTCGTCCTTTTCGAGGACGGCGACGCTCTTCTTGGCGTCTTCGATGCGCCTTTGGAGTCTGGTTTCGCCGGCAAGCGTCAAAGAGGCGGGTGGGAGTGGAGGTAATCCTCGAATCCTACTTGTTTTCCCGTTTTTTTCTCCGTGTTCTACTTCTTCATCACCTTGTGAACCATCTTTGTCCACTTTTTCCTCCTCCTCTTCCTCTTCCTCTTCATCTTCTATCTCTATATCTTCGCCGCTCTCGTCTCCGTCCTCCTCCTCGTCCTCCTCATCCTCTATATCTAAATGATTCAACCCGTGATAGGTTAAAAAACACCCCTGAATATCCGACCGACTCGTTCCTTGCGGTATCCTATAAATCGGATACCACGCGAAACAAAACCACGACTTCTCTCGATCAATCTCCGACGCTTTCAAACTTTGCACTTTTTCGTTCTCCTCGGCGAGTCTTTCGATGACGTCCGTCAAAGGCGGTCTCGAATACGGCGCTAACGATTCGAAATATTGCGCGGACGCCGCCTGGGTAAAATCATCATCATAATCATCGCTCCTACTCTCACCAACACCGTTTTTTCTTCTCCGCTCCTCTCGTCTCTTCTTCTTTAAAGTCTTCTTTGTCTTCTTCTTCGTCTTCTCGAAAATCTGAAACGCTGAAACGTAACTCGCGTAATACTGCGCAATCACCTCCGGTTCCTCGTTTTCCTCCGCATCCTCCTCCTTCTCACTCCTTTCCTTGTTGTTCGCATTCATTTCCAGAGGGACTTCGCACCCGAACGCGCTCGTCTCGTGGAATGCCTCCCACAAACTTTTCAACGTAAAATCTTTCTTACTCTTCTTCTTAGTATTGTTTTCCTTTTCGCATAATCGCACGAGCGGCATCGTGTGCACGAGAAAGGATTCCATGTTGGAGAGGAGAATTCGCCTAAATTTCCCCGGTGTCATCGTTGGTGTCGTTGATGTCGGTGGTGGTGTCGCCATCTCTCTTTTACTCTCTCTCTCTCTCCGAGAAGAAGAATAAAAAAAACTTCTCTGCTACTGCTCAATGTATATATGTGTGTGTGTGTGTAGTATTACTCTCTCTGCGTTTGCGTTGTGTTTGTGACTGCTCTAATTACTTACGTTCTTCTTGTCTTCTCGTAGTTCTATACATTTTTCATTGAAAAAAATGCACTTTTCCCCGGAATGGCGTAAAAAAAGGTATTGGCGAAGACACTCACGTCCGTACAAAATGGTGCTAATCCGTACTCTATAATTCTACCTTCTTCTTCCTTTCGCGTATGATTGTAAAGAGGTCGCGAGAGCGGTACCGACGGATTCTAATCTATTGTATTTTAATCCTGTCCAAGCGGCGACGTTTTCGTAACAGTGACATCGAAATTTTTGTCTTATTTCCACTAACGTCGTGCCTGGATGCATCCAAATACCATGGGTTAACGCCGCACCGTGCTCGCCAATGAGCACTTTTGCGCCGCGAGCGACTTTCATTTGCTCGAATATGTCTTTCAGTTCAGCAAAATCTACAACTTGAACATTCCGTTGCATATTCAAACGAAGTTGATTTATGAACTCTGCATATCCATGCACAGGCCTACTCGTGGAAGTTCCTTTACCTCTATGAATAAAGACAATCTTCTCGGCTCGTATTTTTTCAATCTCTGGATGTGCGCTCAAAATAGTCTTTGCAAATCCGTGTACGACTGGACTAATCCGACAATTCTTCGCTCCCGCATCGCCGCTACCTCGCGATAATTGTGAAGTTCCTCCGTGGGGAATAAATGCAACTTTTTCAAATGTCGCACAATCCGAATCACCTAATACTTCTTTCATTGTTTTTGCTTCCCGTCCTCCAAACCAAGAATCCACGAGAGGATGGTAAATTGGATGCGTCTTTTTCCAATCACCTAAATTAATACCATCGAATAATACTACGAAACCGTTCCTTTTCAGTGTCTTTTCTAAACCATGTATTCGCATTGAAGCATAGATATGTAATATTTCTTCCAATTCATGCCATGGGTTTCCGCCGCCATAACTATGAGCAATTATGAACACCGTACCAAGGAATTTCTTTGTATCACCTCGTACCGAGCAATCGCTACTTCTATCGTCTCTAAACGCATTCATTAAAATTTCTTGGCCACCCTTACCAAATTGAGCACTCACAAACGCTGGATCTCTCCCACAATTCCCACCTAAAATTCCTTTCGAGACAATTTCCTTCGGATAATACTTGCTCTCATCCTTCCCGGAAGATATCCATTGCCGAAACATCCTCGCGTCAATCTTCACGTTCGAAGCCATACAGTGCGTTTCGGGATACTGCATCTTTCTGTGCAAACATACAATCTCAGTCGTGCGATCTTTTTCGCAATAACGTTTCGTTTGTTGTTCCAAAGATGGTAACTTTGCCCCTAATAAATGATCTTCGTTTTCGCAATCTTTGTTCCTATTTATATACTCTTCGATTTCTTTTCGTCGTCGCGCCGCCACATCCTCATCATCCTCATCATCATCATCACCAACGACAAATTTTTCTTCTTCTCCATCAGAGCGTAATTTTTTCCCGTGCGTTTTTAAATAAGAACGTCTTCTTTCTCCTCTTCTTTCGCCGTCATCCTTTTTTGCTCCTTTCATTCGTCGCTCTCTTACCATTTTCACGCGTTCTACGCGCGTCATTATTGGCCCGCGAACATTTTCATTCACTTGGGAATACCGATGACGCGTCGTCACAGAATCTGAATCTGAACACGACGAAGGCGTCACATAAAAGAAAAAGAAAAACACGAAGAACAACAAACCCTTCTTCTTACGCATCTCTCTCATTTTACCTACTCGCGGAACAGCGATGAGAGCGAGTAGGTGTTTCTTTACACTCCCTCCGCGACTGCATTGATTATTCCGAGAACGCGCTTTCTTTCTTCACGAGAGAGCGCACGCACCCCCCACCGGGCAAATGAAGAGGCGGAGCGGAGGTCAAACCAAAACTCTCTTCTGCCTTTAAAACTGTTTAGGGTTTACCAAAGACAAACCCTAAACACAAAATATCTCAGCACACAAAAAGTTCGTTACGAAACCTAATCAATCGAAGGGGGTCGAGACGATGATGATGTCGCTCGCGTCTCTTTCGATGCGTTCTCCGAACAACGACAGCATCAACAGCAAAAGGAGCTTTCACAGAAGAAACAGTCGTTTTTTAGCGAAGAATAACAACGACGCGTCTTTTTTATCGCGCTTCGTTTTGTCGTGTTCAAAAAGAAGACGATACAAAATGCATTCTTCTTCCGGGGGGGTCGTTACTTCCGCAGGAGGATTGAGCGAAAATGCGCTCGGATTGGTTTTGATTTCCTTGATCGATGACATCGCGTTACTCGGCGTCACCTTGACATCTACCGAACAGTCGAGGAAATTATACGAAGTCGCAGAAGGAGGGCAACCCGGGGACGTGGAAGCACCGACAGGGGCGATTTTTGCCTTGGCGATTCTCATTGGTGGCGGGTTCCTCGTGGCGACGACGTTTGGGTTAAAACCTGGAGCTGACGCTCAGGACGAGATGAGGAAGAGGGACGAGCAAATATTCAACAAGAAGATTAAGAAGTGAAAGAAAGAGATGACGAGGAGAATACTAATGCGAGACGTTTTCGCGTGCGAAGTTCCGGGGCGACGAGAGAAGTTCCAAGCCGCGTACCGTAGTAAAACTCTACTTTTATAATACGCTGTAATACTACTGGTAATACTACTACTAATACACTCTACTATTGACGAACGAACGATATTGAAAGTACTACTATGTTTCCTTCGTTTTCGCGCCGCCAAAAAAGCCCCTGTTTGATGTTTTGATCACTAAAACTGGTTTGTCGTCGCGCCCAAAACGGTGTCTTCGAACGCGTTCTCGATGTTGCGATCGTACGGTCTTGACGCCGTCAAAGGCGAAGAACGCGATGGCGGATTTCAACAGGAGCTCCATGGCGTGTTTGCTCGTGAGCACGTCGAAAGTTCTGTGCGCCACTTTCGTGGGTTTGTCGACGAACGCGCTTTTCAGCGCGTCTTTAATTCGTCGCGGTATTGATTTGCGAGCGTTTTGTAACCGCTTCTTTTCTTTTTCCATCTCTTTGAACTCTTTCTCTTTCCTCTCTCTTTCCATTCGATCAAACTCGATGGCGAGTTTCTTCTTCATCGCCGAAGACGCTTCGAGGTCGATAGGTTTGCGGACGAGAACCGTGTGGCCGGACGTTTTGGCAATCGTTTTGATCAAAACTGAGTTCGGTTCTTGATATTCTTTTTCCGCGGCGGAATCGTCCTCCTCGTCGGTGCTGTCGGAATCAAAACCGCCATTTCGACGACGACCGATGAGTCGTCTCGACCAGTTTCTCTTCTTGCGTCGTCGTCTCGGAGGCGACATCGGCGCTGGATGCGATTCGAGGGTAAAATCGTGATGGTTTTGATCGTGGTGATGATTACTCATCATCCCGTTGTTGAACGCCAAACTCGTGCGAGGTGAAAACGGTTCGCTCGTCTTCGGCGGTAAAATTCCAGCTTTGACCATGTTCTCGTGATGCTCCTCGAACGCGTCCTTGTTGGAGTACGATTTCAAGTAATACTCTCTCGTCCACTCGACGTCTTCCTCGTCCGAGGAGGAGTTCCCAGACCACGTCGCCTTATTCGCGGTTTCCCATCCGACGTAATACGAATGCAAGTTGTACTTTTTTCGCGTTTTGTACCCTCTAAACGCGGATTGAATAGCCACCGCTCTGCGCTTCAGTTCGTTTTGCCGTTTGCGCACCAACTGACCTCGATAAATCGATTGCATTTTTTTGGCCGTCGCGTGGTGTTTCTTCAAAAGCTCAAACTCTCGCTTCGCCAACTTCACGCGAGCGATCGATTGCATCTTGACGATGGCGTCTTTCGTTTCCTGATATCGTTTCTTTTCGATCGCCATTCTGAACAACGATTGCATTTTTCGAACGGCGTTTCGCTTCTCTTGAAACTTTTCGCGCTCTTTTCGACCTTCGAGCGCCGCTCGCACTCGCGCTTGAATCACTAAAGTCGCTCGGCGTTGCTTTTGAAACTGTTCTCTCTCTTTGGCCATTTTCATCGCAGATTGGATTTTAATCGCCGCCGATTTGGTTTCGTTGAACCGCTTGCGAGCGATGACGCCTCTGGTAAACGCTTGCATTTTTAACGCCGATTGTCGCCTTCGCTCCTGTAGATCTTGGAACTCCTTCTTCGCTTTTTGCATTTTGACCATCGATTGAATCTTAATTGCAGCCTGCTGCGCCTCGGCTAAGCGTTTGCGAGCGAAGACGCCTCGCACCATCGCTTGCAACTTCAGCGCGGACTCGTTTCGTTTGATGTGCAACTCTTGCAACGCTTTCTTCGCTTTTTGCATCTTGACTAAACTTTGAATTTTCGTCGCCGCGTCGTTGGCCTCTTTCAACCGCTTTCTGGCAATCGCGCCTCGCGCGAGCGCTTGCAATTTCCTCGCCGATTCCAGTCGTTTCGCTTTCATCTCGCGCAAATCTTTTTTCGCCTTGTGCATTTTCACCATCGATTGAATTTTCAAAGCCGCTTCGTTGGCTTCTTTCAAGCGTTTTCTGGCAATCGCGCCTCTCGCCAACGCTTGCATTTTCATCGCCGCGTTGGTTTGTTTTGATTTCAACTCTCGATAGGCGTTCAAGGCCATTTCGGTTCGAACTAACGCTTGTAACTTCTTCGCCGGATCGTCCTCCGAGGCGTCGAGCATTCGCTTTCTCTCCAACACGCCTCGGAATATCTTTTGAATTTTAATCGCGGCGGTCTTCTCCTCAAACGCGCGTTGGTTTTGGAGAAAATCGCGCGTACGTTCCTCGGGCGTTTTCGGCGATTTGAAAAGTTCTCGCTGCCCGAAGCCCCGCAAATCGCGCAAAGGAGACGAGTAGAACTCTGGCGAACGAAACTTCTCCGGCGTGTTGCTCGTGATGCGTTGCATGACTTTTTCGTACTCTTCCTGTTCGATGCGTTCGGCGCGATGCACGCGATAGGCGCGTTGGATGACCGAGGCCGCGTCGTGTATCTTCAAAGTTTCGATGGAGCGTTGCAGCAAGTGTCGAGAGTTGATTACTTTCTTTCTCGCTTGCGCGCCTCGGAAGGAGGTTTGGATGCGCAAGGCGGCGTCGTTTTGCTTCGAAGCTTGGGAACGAATAGCCGTTCGAGATGATGTTCCTTTACTCGTGCTGCTGTTATTATTGTTATTGTTATTGTTTGTGTAGTTGTTCCCGCTGGTGCCTGTATCGACGTTGGCATTTTCATTCCCGTCGTAATATCCTCCGGCGGTGCCAATCTTTCTACCACTTTTCTTCCCGCTTTCCGGCGTGCGAAACTCCAACTTTGGATAGACGCTGTTGTAATGCACTTCCGCCCAAAAGCTCAGCCATAAATTCCTCTCGCCAAACTTCTCGGACCAGGACGAGTTCTTCCCGTCGTCCGGAGGAGACGAGTCGCCGCCTTTCTTGTTCGACGACGACGTTCGAATCGGCGTAATTTCCAAAACGCCGTTATCTAAATACGACGTGACTACGGTAATCTGCGCGCCGTACAAATCCGCGGCGGCTTGTAACGTGACGTGATCACCCCAGGTACCATCCGAGGCCATATCGTCGCAATAGTTCGAATACGCGGTTTGCATCATGAAAAACGCCGACTTGGCTTCCTCCGTCGAGGATTGCGGACTCGAAGACGACGAAGGCGCGTTTTTACTCCCGCCTTCCTCATTCGCCGCGACGACATACGCGGCATACCTCGACGCGTGTTTTCTCAACTGTCCAACAACGTTTTTCCGCACTTCCTCGTAAAACTCCGGCGTCCGAAACAACTGGTCGCTCAGCGCTCGAAACTGACAATTCCCGTCCCCGGAAACGACTTTCTCTCTCAACCCAAACGCGTCCAATCTTGCCAATAACACGTCGTGATCTCTCTCCACCTTTTCGCTATCTTCTCTGCTCAACTGCAACGCGATCCGTAAATCCTCGTCCTGGTTCCTTTTCGGCGTAATAGGCACCGACATTTGCCTCTTCACTTTAGATCTATCGTCTCCCGGGCTCTTCCTCAAAGGCGTATTCAAAACCTGCTCTCGCACCACGCCGTCCAACTTCCTCGACCAACTCTCGATCCGCTCTTGACCAACCCTACGTTTCCACCGTTCCAAAAGCATCTCGTACGACTCGTTTTCTTTTATTTCTTCTTCTATTTCCTCTTCTTCTCGTAAAGATTGCGCGAGTAAAAAATCGCTCTGCGTTGCCATTTTTCGATTTTTTTCCTCCAACTCGTCCTCCTCGAAGAGCATTTTTGCGATTAAAAAATCATTCATCTGCCTCTCATCATCATCCTCGTCGTCGTCCTCATTCGTCGTTTTCGTTGCGTTGTTCTTGTTCTTATTGCTCGAAGTCGTCGCCTGTTCTCCGCTCCACGCGCGGATGAGTTCTAACCGCGACGATTGGGACGAGGAGGAGACATTTTGTTTGCATTTCGAATCCGATTTTGTTCCGCTTTTCGTGTTGTTTATGTTTACGTTCTTCTTCTTCTTCTTTAACGAATTCAAAGTCGATTTGATCGGATCTTTGTCCTTTTCGTTCTCCTTTCCTTCCTTTTGTCCTTCGTCGTGTTTGGAGACGCAGCACCCCATTCTTTGCGCGCGCGCTCCTCTGTGTGCTCTTTCTCTCTGCGCTTAAAAAGAACGGATTTAAAGCGCGTCAAGGGGAGATTTTTCTGAGGAATTTGTGAGTGATTTTGTGTCTCTTTGTACTCATTAAAAATACTCGATGATCAATGGTGATTGATGTCTCTCTCTCTCTCTCTACTTTGATGAAGATGTTGATGATGATGATGTTCGCTTTTGTGGCGATCTAAGTTTTCTCAACACTACTCTCCCTCTCTCTGCAGCCGCCGCTGCAACAACCTCTTCTTCTTCTTCTTCTGTCGCTTTTCTTCTTTCTCGTCAAAGTCGTTAAAAAGCGGCTTCGCACGCAACCTCTTCCGCGTTGACGGTGTTGATGAACTCCCCGTCGTCTCTTCTCGCGAGGAGAAGTTTTAAATTCTCTCGGTGCCGAACGGAGAAGATGACCCCGCCTTTACCGCCGACGAGCCAGCAATCCGGGCAGAGCGCGACGTCGCGCAGAGTGAATTGGATGTAGGAGTTGTTGGTGTTGTTGTTTTCTTCTTCGTCGTCGACGAAGGCGAGTTTGAGGACGTCCGTGCACTCTCGCGGAGTAGTATCTGTGATTGGCCCGGTGCGCGAGCGGACGCCGAGGAAGGCGCAGTCGAAAAGGAACTCAGAGGAAGGTGCGCGACGAGGCTCGGGGGAGGCGGCGGCTTGTTCGTTTGTCTCCGGGATGACGAGGAATTCGAACGGGACGCGGAAGGTGACGCCGGCGAGGCAGACGGTGCCGAGCGCGCCGAAGTTTACGGCGGTACCGGAGACGGTGAGTTGACGTCCTTCGTCTGATGGGGAGGTTCCTTTTGTGGACGCTCTAAAGTTTGCTCGAATATCGAGCGCTTCGAGCGTTTGGGACGATTCGCGTGGACAGGCGGCGACGTCGGTGTTTGAACACTTCGAGGACGAAGGAGGTGAAGGGGTGGTGGCGGTAGTAGGAGGCATTACTTCGTCTGTCGTTGGGGGAATAGTTGGAGTCGGAGTTGTGGTAGTAGTAGTAGTCGGAACGTCCACGGGAACCGTCGGACGAATCGTACCGAATCCAGTCGGCGGAGGAGACGCGATGACAGGTTCCTCGTCTGTCGGCAAAGACGTCGTTGGAGGAGGTAGCGTTTCAACACCATCGCTGACGTTATCAAACAGAGAAGGAGGTGTTACCGGTGCGTCGATTGCTTTTACTGTGATTGTCGACGCTGGTATATCCGTCGGCTTCCCCGGCTCGAGGGTAAAATATTTCGCGGTATCCGTGACTTCCTCTTCCGATGAGGATACTTCCCCAGTTGCGGTACCAGCATCGTCTTGTTTCGTGACGAGATATCCAGAGGTCCACGGCACGCCGTCGCCGCGATCCCACGCAGAAATTTTAGATGGCGACGCCGTAGAATTAAATCCACCTTCCATGGACTTTTTCAACCAGCACGAGTGAAAGGCGAAATCTACGCAATCCCCGACGCAGTATACCCATATGTCACAATTTTCCGTCGTGGCGCACGCATCGCAACACGCCGCCGCAGAAGAAAGAATGTTTTTGTTGCCATCGTTGAGTAAAACGCCTTTGAAGTTGGTGTTTGCTTGAGCGTTACACGCGTATCGGTTCGGAAGCTTTCTAACGCTCGGCGCAGGCGCATCTTCTTCCTCGCCGTCATCGTCGTCTAGAGGAGTAATTGCTGCGGCATCTGGTGCCACCAACTCGACGGCAGTAACCAACGCGCCTTTCGGAGAAGAACATTCCAGTCGCTCGGCTATAGTCGGTCCGACAAAGTCGAATGTGTAGTAAGAACTACCGATGTTATTATCTACTACATCTTCCGAAATGACTTCGTTGTTTGGAAAGATGCTGAAGAGAATATCATCGTCGACATACAAAGGTTTCAGATAGCATCCTTCACAAAGAATGACGCCAAAATCGACTTCGATTAACACAACATATGCTGGAGGGATGCTGTCGCCGCTACTACCTTCCTGTTGCTGAGAGAATTGTGTTGTGCTTTCTGATCCACCACCACCGCCAGATAAGCTCACGGGCGCGCTCAACGATGCGTAAAATTGGACATTCTCGCATCGAGGGTTGGTAATCTGTACAATCTCATCTCCTTGCTCGTTGTACGATACTATTTTATAACCATAGCACGTAAATTTGAGTTTTCGAGATGGATCGTTGATTCTTCTCCACGCGCCGTACGTGCCATCGCCAAGATTTTCGCGAAGCCACGGCGAGAGCGCAACGAGCGTCAGAGCGTTCTTCAAGCTCACTTCGCTGTTCTTATCTGGATTTCGTATATCACCGGCGAACGCGTACGATTCGTATTGCTCGGTGAAACCATTACCTCCGTTTATCGACGAGGTGATTGCTCCACGATCGTCTTTCCAGTAAATACTACTTTCGATATCTTTTAAAGCCTCTTCCGAGCAGAGCGTCGTCGTCGGAGGACCTTGACTCACGTTCACCGTCGTGGAAGGAAGGAGGGCATCACCGCCCGCTCCAGAGTTTCCAGCCGCAAACTGGTTGTTCGCGCCTCCTGGCATGTTTCCAGCCATTTGATTGGATGGAGAAATCACCCGAGGCGATTGGAAGAACGGAACGCCACCAAAGAATTGCAACAAGTTTCTTCGCCGTCGTTG
>Ga0233451_10002363_pt1 | contig 17235 bp, 13 predicted proteins | sample 011ome_29_FD_183052 | JGI IMG/M metagenome (GOLD analysis project Ga0233451, IMG submission 183052) | Coastal salt marsh microbial communities from the Groves Creek Marsh, Skidaway Island, Georgia - 011504CT (spades assembly) | ecosystem: Environmental > Aquatic > Marine > Intertidal zone >...
ACGCCCACCCAGCAGGTCGTTTCCGCCCATTCCTTTAATGTTGTTCGGGCCTGTGACCCCAATGAACCGATTGTTGGTTTCATCGCCTTGCGCCATGAAATTCAAGCCGTCTTGCCAATAGGTGATGTGGTCCATGTCGGCCGATGTGCCATAATGTGTTTGCAGGGCAAATTTGTCCATTATTTTGATGTCGGTACTGGCGATTGGGCCGTTATAGGACATGATTGTATAATCTGTATGATCATAGGCATCAGGAATATTTGGGTGCCGCATTCCGGACGCATGCCCGATTTCGTGTAGCAAGACGCATAGTAAAACGACCCCTCATTCATCGCGTCGGCCCGATCGCTGATCGTGACGTATTTGGTCAATACAGTTGTATCGGTGACAAATGGGGTTCGGGCGTTTCCTGCCGGTGACATGTCGTTTAGTCGAAAACTGACCTGCGGGGCAATTCCAGCCTCTTCCATTTCATCGGTCAGTTCAGCAAAGCGCAGACCTGAAGACTTTTCATAGACATTCAGTGCAAGCCGCGTGTTTTCACGTTGCACTGCGCTCATGCTTGAAAAACTGGTGCCGATGGTCTCTTCTGTGTCTACGAACGAATAATATACAAAGTGCCAGATCCTTGATCAATCGTGCCATTTAATCGCTTGGCCGAAAGATTTAAATTAATTAAACCGCCTATATAATTTTGCCAATCTAACATATTTATTAAACTCCTTTTTGGTTAACACCTTAATCTCTGAAATAACTCCTTTGAGGGGCATTGCAAATACCAAGCCAAGACTGTGTGAAAATATTAATTGTTTGCCTGGCGGATTTTTGGTAGGATGCGACAGACCGTCAGATGATTGTAATTTTGACGAAAATTGTGTTTTGCGCTTGGCAAAACCAATTGTTTCGACTATCACCCAGCTCATGGAGAAGCACGATTCGTCGTGCCGTTTCCTATTTCGTCCGAGACGGAGGGTGGGGTTCGCCCAATAAATCCTTCCTGAGATGGGAGCCGAGTTGAATACACACGCAAGGCTAGGCCTTCGGGTGGTTTTGGTCTCGGGTCGCTATCACTGGACCCCGAACGCCAGATTCGTCTGGCAAACATGAGCCGGGGAGAGATCCCCAAAATTGGAGTGAAACTGTGGATAGAGCACAAAAAGAGAAAGTGGTCGAGGAACTTGGCCAGATCTTTGAAAGCTCTGGCGTTGTGGTCGTAGCCCACTATGCAGGTCTGACAGTTGCTGAAATGCAAGATTTGCGCGCTCGTGCCCGTAAGGCCGAATGTGCAGTCCGTGTTGCCAAAAACAGGCTCGCCAAAATCGCCCTTGAGGGTAAGCCATGCGAAAGCATGACGGACCTGATGACAGGGATGACAGTGCTAACCTATTCTGAGGATCCTGTGGCTGCTGCCAAGGTTGCCGAAGATTTCGCCAAGGATAACAAGAAATTTGAAATTCTTGGTGGCGCAATGGGTGAAAATGCACTGGATCGTGCTGGCGTTGAAGCCGTGTCGAAAATGCCTTCCCGCGACGAGCTTATTGCTTCTATCGCTGGCTGCATTGGCGCACCTGCTTCGAATATCGCTGGCGCAATTGGCGCACCTGCTTCGAACATCGCTGGCATTTTGTCCACGATTGAGGACAAAGCTGCATAAGCATCTGGATATCTGCGTAGGGATAACCCTTCGTTGGAACACAAACCTTAGAAACGGAAAGAGTCTAAAATGGCTGATCTGAAAAAACTGGCAGAAGAGATCGTAGGTCTGACCCTGCTGGAAGCACAAGAACTGAAAACAATCTTGAAAGACGAGTACGGCATCGAGCCAGCAGCTGGCGGCGCCGTAATGATGGCTGGCCCAGCGGGTGACGCAGGTGGCGCAGCGGCAGAAGAGAAAACTGAATTTGACGTTGTCCTGAAATCAGCAGGCGGCAACAAAATCGCAGTTATCAAAGAAGTCCGCGGCATCACTGGCCTAGGTCTGAAAGAAGCGAAAGAATTGGTTGAAGCCGGTGGCAAAATCAAAGAAGGCGCTGACAAAGCAGAAGCAGAAGACATCAAAGCGAAGCTGGAAGCAGCTGGCGCAGAAGTCGAACTGGCTTAATCTGTCTGTCCGGGTTGTCCCGGATCAAAAATTTGGCTGGGTACGATATTTTCGTGCCCAGCTTAACCTGTCTTAGTAAGGGCCCTTTGGGCGTTTTCTAAGACAAGTTATCGGATCGGGAGGCTTTCCTTGGGAAGAAAGCCGGGAATTGATTTGGACTTGTTCTCTCAATATGGGGTGTGTCTGGTACCCGACAGCACACATCGCCGATGAGAAATGAAAGGTGACATCGACCATGGCACAATCCTACCTTGGCCAGAAACGTCTACGTAGATATTACGGTAAAATTGACGAAGTCATTGAAATGCCGAACCTGATTGAGGTTCAAAAATCTTCATATGATTTGTTCCTAAAATCCGGTGATCAGCCGACGCCCCTAGATGGCGAAGGGATCCACGGTGTATTTCAATCTGTATTTCCAATCAAAGATTTCAACGAAACCAGCGTGCTGGAATACGTCGGCTATGAGCTTGAAAAGCCAAAGTACGACGTCGAGGAATGTCAACAACGTGACATGACCTACAGCGCACCGCTGAAAGTGACACTGCGCTTGATCGTATTTGATGTCGAGGAAGATACAGGTGCGAAATCTGTAAAAGACATCAAAGAGCAAGATGTATTCATGGGCGATATGCCCTTGATGACGCAAAACGGTACGTTTGTTGTGAACGGTACCGAACGTGTGATCGTATCACAGATGCATCGCTCTCCTGGCGTGTTCTTTGACCACGACAAAGGCAAAACTCACAGCTCGGGTAAGTTGTTGTTTGCCTGCCGCATCATCCCATATCGTGGATCGTGGTTGGATTTCGAATTCGATGCCAAAGATATCGTGTACGCACGCATCGACCGTCGCCGTAAATTGCCTGTCACGACGCTGCTTTATAGCCTTGGTATGGACCAAGAGGCGATCATGGACGCCTACTATGAAACAGTTGATTACAAGTTTGAAAAAGGCAAAGGCTGGGTCACTCGGTTTTTCCCAGAGCGTGTTCGCGGAACACGTCCAACCTATGATTTGGTCGATGCTGCAACTGGCGAAGTGATCGCCGAAGCTGGTAAGAAAGTGACACCACGCGCGGTCAAGAAATTGATCGACGAAGGCAAGGTTTCAGATCTGCTTGTTCCGTTCGAACATATTGTCGGCAAATTCGTCGCACGCGATATCATCAACGAAGACACAGGCGCAATCTACGTCGAAGCTGGTGACGAACTGACACTAGAATACGACCGTGATGGCGAATTGGTTGGCGGTTCATTGAAAGAGCTGATGGACGCAGGCTTTACCGATATCCCAGTATTGGACATCGACAACATCAACGTTGGCGCCTATATGCGCAACACCATGGCTCAGGATAAAAACATGAGCCGTGAAACAGCGCTGATGGATATCTATCGCGTCATGCGCCCAGGCGAACCACCCACCTTAGAGGCGGCGTCATCCTTGTTCGATACGCTGTTCTTTGATCGTGAACGCTATGACCTGTCTGCGGTTGGGCGTGTGAAAATGAATATGCGTCTGGCATTGGATGCCGAGGACACAGTTCGCACATTGCGCAAAGAGGACATCGTGTCCTGTATCAAGGCATTGGTCGAACTGCGTGATGGCAAGGGCGAGGTTGACGACATCGACCACCTTGGCAACCGTCGTGTTCGTTCTGTCGGTGAATTGATGGAAAACCAATATCGTGTTGGTTTGCTGCGTATGGATCGCGCGATCAAGGAACGTATGTCATCCGTCGAAATCGACACTGTGATGCCACAGGATCTGATCAACGCAAAACCTGCTGCTGCAGCGGTTCGCGAATTCTTTGGCTCAAGCCAATTGTCCCAGTTTATGGACCAAACCAACCCACTGTCCGAAGTCACGCACAAGCGCCGCTTGTCAGCCTTGGGCCCAGGTGGTTTGACGCGTGAACGCGCAGGCTTTGAGGTGCGTGACGTTCACGCAACCCATTATGGCCGTATGTGTCCAATTGAAACGCCAGAAGGTCCAAACATTGGTTTGATCAACTCTTTGGCGACATTTGCACGCGTGAACAAATATGGTTTCATCGAAACACCATACCGCAAGGTTGTTGATGGCAAGGTCACGAATGAAGTGTCCTATATGTCCGCCACCGAAGAAATGCGCCACACAGTTGCGCAGGCCAACGCGACATTGGACGAAGATGGTAACTTTATCAATGACTTGGTGTCTACGCGTCAAAATGGTGACTACACCTTGGCGCCACGCGAAAACGTCAACCTGATCGACGTTAGCCCCAAACAGTTGGTATCTGTTGCGGCATCTTTGATCCCATTCTTGGAAAACGACGACGCGAACCGTGCTTTGATGGGTTCCAACATGCAACGTCAGGCTGTTCCGCTGCTGCGTGCCGAGGCACCATTGGTCGGAACTGGTATTGAACAGGTTGTAGCGCGGGATTCCGGTGCTGCGATTACGGCGAAACGGGCGGGTGTTGTCGATCAGATTGATGCACAGCGTATCGTTATTCGTGCGACCAGTGATCTGGAACTGGGCGATGCCGGTGTTGACATCTATCGTATGCGTAAATTCCAGCGTTCCAACCAAAACACATGTATCAACCAACGTCCGTTGGTGAAAGTGGGTCAAACCGTAACCAAAGGCGAAGTTATTGCCGATGGTCCATCCACAGATATGGGTGAATTGGCCTTGGGTAAAAACGTGGTCGTCGCGTTTATGCCTTGGAACGGCTATAACTACGAAGACTCGATTTTGATTTCTGAACGCATTGCGCGTGATGACGTATTCACATCGATCCACATCGAAGAATTCGAAGTTGCCGCACGCGATACGAAATTGGGACCAGAGGAAATCACACGCGATATTCCAAACGTCGGTGAAGAAGCACTGCGTAATCTGGACGAAGCGGGTATTGTCTACATCGGTGCCGATGTCGAGCCAGGTGACATCTTGGTGGGTAAAATCACCCCCAAAGGTGAAAGCCCAATGACGCCAGAGGAAAAACTGCTGCGCGCCATTTTTGGTGAAAAAGCATCTGACGTTCGCGATACATCCCTGCGTGTGAAACCAGGTGACTATGGTACTGTTGTTGAGGTACGCGTGTTCAACCGCCATGGTGTGGAAAAAGACGAACGTGCCCTGCAAATCGAACGCGAAGAGGTCGAACGTCTGGCCCGTGACCGTGACGATGAATTGGGTATTTTGGATCGCAACATCTATGCGCGTTTGAAATCCATGATCTTGGGTAAAACCGCCGTGAAAGGCCCCAAGGGCGTCGCTGCGAATTCGCCCATCACCGAGGAACTGTTGGCATCCATGACACGTGGTCAGTGGTGGCAATTGGCCTTGGCCGAAGAGGCAGATGCGCAAGTTGTCGAAGCGTTGCACGAACAATACGAAATCCAAAAACGGACATTGGATGCCCGCTTTGAGGACAAAGTAGAGAAAGTGCGCCGCGGCGATGATCTGCCCCCAGGTGTGATGAAAATGGTCAAAGTGTTCATCGCTGTGAAACGCAAATTGCAGCCTGGTGATAAAATGGCGGGTCGTCACGGGAACAAAGGTGTGATTTCACGCGTTGTTCCAATGGAAGACATGCCGTTCCTTGCCGATGGTACACCAGTTGATTTCTGTTTGAACCCATTGGGCGTTCCATCACGGATGAACGTGGGCCAAATTTTGGAAACACACATGGGCTGGGCCGCACGCGGTCTGGGTCTGCAAGTGGATGATGCACTGCAAGAATATCGTCGCAGTGGTGATCTGACACCTGTTCGCGAAGCAATGCGCATCGCCTATGGCGAAGATGTCTATGAAGAAGGCATCAACGGCATGGACGAAGAGCAGCTGATCGAAGCGGCAGGCAACGTCACACGCGGCGTTCCAATCGCGACACCGGTCTTTGACGGTGCGAAAGAGGCGGACGTAAACGATGCCTTGACACGCGCAGGCTTTGACACATCAGGTCAATCGGTTCTGTTTGATGGACGCACAGGCGAGCAGTTTAGCCGCAAGGTAACAGTCGGTATCAAATACCTGCTGAAACTGCACCACTTGGTGGATGACAAAATCCACGCCCGTTCGACAGGCCCATACAGCTTGGTCACACAACAGCCGTTGGGTGGTAAAGCACAGTTTGGTGGTCAGCGTTTCGGTGAGATGGAAGTTTGGGCATTGGAAGCATACGGCGCGGCATACACGCTGCAAGAGATGCTGACAGTGAAATCAGACGATGTTGCTGGACGTACCAAAGTGTATGAATCGATTGTTAAGGGTGAAGACAACTTTGAAGCAGGGATCCCAGAATCCTTTAACGTGCTTGTCAAAGAAGTCCGCGGCCTTGGCCTGAACATGGAACTCCTGGACTCAGAGGGGGAAGAATAAGGGTCGTCCCTTATTCACCCTTTCGTCCCTAATTTGAGGAATTCAAAATGAACCAGGAAATCACAAATAACCCATTCAACCCTTTGGCCAACCCAAAGATGTTTGATGAAATCAAGGTGTCTTTGGCATCGCCAGAACGGATCCTGTCGTGGTCCTATGGTGAAATTAAGAAGCCAGAGACAATCAACTATCGTACGTTCAAGCCTGAACGCGATGGTCTGTTCTGTGCGCGTATCTTTGGTCCAACCAAAGACTACGAATGTTTGTGCGGCAAATATAAGCGTATGAAATATCGCGGCGTTGTCTGCGAAAAATGTGGTGTCGAAGTTACATTGCAAAAAGTACGCCGCGAACGCATGGGCCACATTGAACTGGCATCACCCGTTGCGCATATTTGGTTTTTGAAATCGCTGCCATCGCGCATCGGTTTGATGCTGGATATGACACTGCGTGATTTGGAACGCGTTCTGTATTTCGAAAACTATGTCGTTATCGAACCCGGTCTGACCGATCTGTCCTATGGCCAGATGATGACCGAGGACGAATTCTTGGACGCCCAAGACACCTATGGCATGGACGCATTCACCGCCAATATCGGCGCCGAAGCGATCCGCGAAATGTTGGCCGCCATTGATCTGGAATCCGAGGCCGAGCGTCTGCGCGCCGAGCTGAAAGAGGCGACAGGTGAACTAAAGCCCAAGAAAATCATCAAGCGTTTGAAAGTTGTCGAATCCTTCTTGGAATCTGGCAACCGTCCAGAATGGATGATTTTGACCGTCGTTCCCGTGATCCCACCAGAATTGCGCCCCTTGGTGCCATTGGATGGCGGTCGTTTCGCGACATCAGATTTGAACGATCTGTATCGTCGTGTGATCAACCGGAACAATCGTTTGAAACGTCTGATTGAATTGCGTGCGCCTGATATTATCGTGCGTAACGAAAAACGGATGTTGCAGGAATCCGTGGATGCGTTGTTTGACAACGGTCGTCGTGGTCGTGTGATCACCGGCACAAACAAACGTCCATTGAAATCGCTGTCCGATATGCTGAAGGGCAAGCAAGGTCGTTTCCGTCAGAACCTTTTGGGTAAACGCGTTGACTTCTCAGGTCGTTCGGTGATTGTGACCGGTCCTGAGCTGAAATTGCATCAATGTGGTTTGCCGAAAAAAATGGCCTTGGAATTGTTCAAGCCTTTTATTTACAGCCGTCTTGAGGCAAAAGGCCTGTCATCCACTGTGAAACAGGCGAAAAAGCTGGTCGAGAAAGAACGTCCCGAAGTTTGGGATATCCTGGACGAGGTGATCCGCGAACATCCTGTGATGCTAAACCGTGCGCCGACTTTGCACCGTTTGGGTATTCAGGCCTTTGAACCTGTCTTGATCGAAGGTAAAGCGATCCAGCTGCACCCGTTGGTCTGTTCTGCGTTTAACGCTGACTTTGACGGTGACCAAATGGCCGTTCACGTTCCACTGAGCCTTGAGGCACAGTTGGAAGCGCGCGTTCTGATGATGTCAACGAACAACGTTCTGTCGCCTGCAAACGGCGCACCGATCATCGTTCCGTCACAGGATATGATCTTGGGTCTGTACTATACCACCATCATGCGTGAAGGCATGAAGGGTGAAGGCATGTCATTTGCGTCGATCGAAGAGGTCCAATACGCACTGGATACAGGTGCTGTTCACTTGCATGCCAAAGTTACAGCCCGTGTCCCACAGATTGACGAACACGGTAACGAAGTTATCAAACGTTTCGAAACAACACCTGGTCGTGTACGTTTGGGCGCGTTGCTGCCCAAAAACGCCAAGGCGCCGTTTGAATTGGTCAACAACCTGTTGCGTAAGAAAGACGTGCAAAAGGTGATCGACACAGTTTACCGGTATTGTGGGCAAAAAGAGTCTGTCATTTTCTGTGACCAGATCATGACTATGGGCTTCCGCGAAGCGTTTAAGGCGGGTATTTCGTTCGGTAAAGACGATATGGTTATCCCTGATACCAAATGGTCAATCGTCGACGAAACACGTGACCAAGTTAAAGATTTCGAACAACAGTATATGGACGGTCTGATCACTCAGGGTGAAAAATACAACAAAGTTGTCGATGCTTGGTCAAAATGTAACGACAAAGTCACCGAGGCGATGATGAACACCATTTCGTCTGCCAAACGTGATGAGGACGGTTCCGAAATGGAGCCAAACTCGGTTTACATGATGGCCCACTCTGGTGCGCGTGGTTCTGTTACTCAGATGAAACAGTTGGGCGGTATGCGTGGTCTGATGGCCAAGCCGAACGGCGACATCATCGAAACGCCGATCATTTCAAACTTTAAAGAAGGTTTGACAGTTCTTGAATACTTTAACTCGACCCACGGTGCCCGTAAGGGTCTGTCGGATACGGCGTTGAAAACTGCGAACTCGGGTTATCTGACACGTCGTTTGGTTGACGTGGCACAGGATTGTATTGTTCGCATGAACGACTGTGGCACCGAAAATTCAATCACAGCTGAACCTGCGGTCAACGATGGCGAAGTTATTTCGTCATTGGCCGAGCGGATCTTGGGTCGTGTTGCGGCAGAAGATCTGGTCAGACCTGGTACGGACGAAGTGCTGGTTGCCAAGGGTCAGTTGATCGACGAAATGATGGCTGATGCAATCGACGAAGCAGGTTTGTTGTCCGCCCGTATTCGCAGCCCATTGACCTGTGAAGCAGAAGAGGGCGTTTGCGCCAACTGCTATGGTCGTGACTTGGCACGCGGTACCAAGGTGAACGTCGGCGAAGCTGTCGGCATCATTGCCGCACAGTCCATCGGTGAACCTGGTACACAGTTGACGATGCGGACATTCCACATCGGCGGTGTTGCGCAGGGTGGTCAGCAGTCATTCCAAGAAGCAGGTCAGCCAGGTAAAATCGCATTTGATATGCCGATGACTTTAGAAAATGCGAATGGCGAAACTTTGGTCATGGGTCGTAACATGAAGTTGCGCATCCTTGATGAGCAAGGGGTTGAGCGCGCCAGCTTTAAGCTGGGCTATGGTACCAAGCTGTTCGTCAAAGAAGGCGACACAGTCGAACGCGGCGACAAGCTGTACGAATGGGATCCATATACCTTGCCAATTATCGCCGAAAAAGATGGTACAGCGAAACACGTCGACCTGGTCAACGGTATCGCCGTGCGTGAAGAGACTGACGATGCAACTGGCATGACCCAGAAAATCGTTGTCGATTGGCGTGCAGCACCTAAGGGCAATGACCTGAAACCAGAAATCATCTTGGTTGACAAAGATGGCGAACCTGTTCGCAATGAACTGGGCGCGCCGATTACCTACACGATGTCAGTTGATGCGATTTTGTCTATCGAAGATGGTACAGACGTTCGTGCCGGTGACGTGCTTGCACGTATTCCACGCGAAGGTGCAAAAACGAAAGACATCACCGGTGGTCTGCCACGTGTTGCCGAATTGTTCGAAGCACGTCGCCCCAAAGATCACGCGATCATCGCGGAAATCGATGGTTATGTACGCTTTGGCAAGGACTACAAAAACAAACGTCGTATCAGCATCGAGCCGGTCGATGAATCCCGTGATCCAGTGGAATACATGGTTCCCAAAGGCAAACACATCCCAGTGATGGAGGGTGACTTTATCCAGAAAGGTGAATACCTGATGGACGGCAACCCTGCGCCGCATGATATTTTGGCCATCATGGGTATCGAAGCCTTGGCCAACTATATGATCGACGAGGTCCAAGACGTGTACCGTCTGCAAGGTGTGAAAATCAACGACAAACACGTCGAAGTGATCGTCCGCCAAATGCTGCAGAAATGGGAAATTTCCGACAGTGGCGATACAACGCTGCTGAAAGGTGAGCATGTCGACAAAGCTGAATTCGATGCAGCGAACGAAAAAGCATTGTCCAAAGGGGGACGTCCAGCACAGGGTGAACCCATCCTGTTGGGTATCACCAAGGCGTCATTGCAGACACGTTCGTTCATCTCGGCGGCATCATTCCAGGAAACAACACGCGTTCTGACCGAGGCATCGGTTCAGGGCAAACGCGACAAGTTGATTGGTCTGAAAGAAAATGTCATTGTTGGACGTCTGATCCCAGCGGGTACAGGTGGGGCAACCCAGCGCGTGCGCCGCATTGCGAATGAACGTGACAACGTTGTGATTGAGGCACGCCAAGAAGAGGCGCTGGCCGCGATTGCAGTCGACAAGTCCGATAGCGATCAAGCGGAATAACCACGAAACACTGGTTCTCTGATTTTAAAAACACCCCGCTTCGGCGGGGTGTTTTTGTGTTTGGACTGGTTTTTGCGTGCATAAGTTTCGATTTGATCGCCTTGACTGGTTTTTTAACCCCAAAAAACGTACTTGGCCTTTTGCTTGCATTTCTTTTCTGTGTCGATGATCGACGAAAACAAACATGAAAGGACTAAAAAATGAAAAGCTTATTTGTAATTTTGATGCTGACTTTTGCAACCACATCTGCTGTTGTCAGCACCCCAGTCGCAGCTGAAACAGACGGCAACGGCTAAGGACATTTCACATCACATCCGGCGGGATCACAGACCTGATCAACCTACTGTCCCGCTGGTTTCCTGAACGTTGATTGCATATTTTAGGCGACTTTCTTGTATATCCAATAAACAAATTTGTGGCTTTCAATCGATTGAATTTTCGAGCAAAAATGCGACTCACCATGTTGCAGCACCGCTGGCAGTGTTGCAATCAATAACCCTGCGGGGGTAGCTTTGACCGTTTTTTATGATCCACCACCAATTCTAACCCGCCGTGAACGACAGGTGTTGGCCTTGATGCTGGATGGTTTGTCACGTGATGATATCGCGAGTGTGCTGAAAATTTCCCCTGAAACGGTCAAGATCCACACACGCAAGCTGTTGGCAAAATTCGGAGCAGTGAATTTGCGCGATGGCGTTCGACAAATGATGGCCTATCAATCTATGTATGGGATAGGAGAGGGTCTGGAAAATCGGTTTGCCACGCGCAATATTTTACATGTCCGTGTTTTCCCCGATCAGCCGTTTCTTAGCTATCATCACAAGCTGACTTATCTGATTGTCGTGGGTGAATATACGGGACACCGCGCATCGTTTAATTCCCAAGCGACCGTCCAAGACGTTGAATTCAGTCCAGTGACGATTGATCGGGTCGAAAATGCGGGCCTGTATACAAATTATTTTTTGAACTGTTCGCCGCCGATAGATCAGGGGCAAACCTTGGATCTTGAAATGCGTAGCAAATATCACATCGCATTTGAGGCTGGAAATGGCACCGACTTTCACCGAAATTCAGTCCCAACAACGCATAAAACTTTGATCTATGAATTTCCACCAAACAAGATCCCCCAAAAGGTTAGCTGCGAATTGTCGCTGGGGGGTGTTCCGCTAGACAGTGGTGCAATTTCGACAACGCAGGACCGCAATAAATTTACATTTCATGTCGAACCCTTAAAGCTGAATTCACTGTTCGAAGTGAATTGGCAATGGTAAGCTGCAGGCAAATCTGACCCGACCTTTGTCGGCGATCGGGGGTCTAGGACTGTAATGATGAATGCCAATGTACACGGCGCGCTATTGATGATGGCATCAATGGCTGCGTTCACCATCAATGATACTTTTGTCAAATTACTTGGGGCGATCCTGCCATTGGGACAGATCCTGTTTTTGCGCGGGGCTGCGACCAGTGTGATTTTGTTAATCCTATGCTGGAAACTGCGGGCCCTTGGGCCCAGATTGCAGGGGCGTGATTGGACGATTATCGCCATTCGCACATTGGCCGAGGTGGGGGCCGCATATTTTTTCCTAACGGCGCTTATCCACATGCCCTTGGCCAATGTGACGGCCATTTTGCAATTGCTGCCGCTGACCGTGACTTTGGCGGGGGGATTATTCTTGGGCGAACAGTTTGGGTGGCGTCGATTGCTGGCGATCATGGTGGGATTTGTCGGGATGTTGTGCATCGTACGCCCAGGCACCAACGGATTTGATGTGTTCAGTCTGTATGCCTTGGTGGCCGTATTATTTGTGACCCTGCGCGATATCGTGACACATCGATTGTCCAAAGGTGTTCCATCGTTATTTGTGACCTTGATGGCGTCGATTGGTGTTTGGGTGTTTTCGTGGGTGATGCTGATCAACACGACATGGGTCCCAATGCAAACAATGGAATGGGGGTATTTGGCGGGTGCGGCGGCCTTTGTTGGATGTGGCTATTTGCTATCGGTGTTGGTTATGCGGGTGGGGCAGGTGTCGTTTGTTGCACTGTTCCGCTATTCTGGGCTTTTGTGGGCCTTGGCGCTAGGCGCGATTGTTTTTGGCGATATTCCAAAACCATTGACTTGGCTTGGCGCTGCTTTGATCGTGGGATCAGGGATATTCACGATTTTGCGAAACGCCCAGCGGAAAAATCGCGCCAAATCTCTTTGACCTTTTGTGTATCAATGCCGAACAAATCGTGCAACCATTCCGCAGTTTCTGGGCTGGGCGGATCAAATGGCGTGCCATTGTTATTTGCCAGTGCGTTTGAATCATTTGCATGATGCAGGGACCTGATAAACATCGAAAACCGCCCATCAGATACAGTTGGCATGACGTTACAGATTTTGTGATGTTTGAAATTCATGCAGGTTTGATGCACATCACGTCGTACAAAACAGGCCATGGCACAGGTTAGATACTGATGAACAATTTGAGACGTCAAAATTTCGCCTTGATGGACGGTTGCAGTACAGCCTTTGTGGAAATCTAGTCCGACCATTGGCTCATTTGGATAAAGTGCGCTTAGCGCCGGACCCAATTCGCGCATCAGTTCAACAAAGAGGACATTCATTGCATCATCATCGTCTAGCTTAAATTGGGCACATAGGTCAAATTCTGGTCGACGTTGCGAATTGATAACATCCGCGGCCACCAGACGTTGAACGCCCGGTGCGCGCGGTACGATTTTTATCATCGGAATGGATCGGGTTAAATTGTCTAAACGACTATAGGCCCAGTCTGGTAGATCGTCGCCGATTAAAATTGAAAACGTAAAGTCAGCATCCGTCTGGTTCGCGATAGATGGTAAACAAAATGTTTCAAACAGTCGAAATCGGTGTTCTAAGCGATCGCGATCGTATAGATAGGCTTTGCGCGCATCGACCGAACCTTGTTCGCGTTGGAACCCACCGCTAGCAGGATAAGAAAAACGGCAAAGGGCGATCACTTGCATTTTGGCCTCTTTTTGACGTTATCGTGGTTTGTATTTCAATGGTTGGCACTGATAGGTTGATTTGTAAAGTACGATCCCAAACCTTTGATAGGGGGATGTTGACAATGCCCGCGACTCCCCGTATACGCGCCCATATATCGGCATAGGGGGGCGCCCCGCCGCCGAACTTCAGTTCTGAAGTGGTCAAGATCCGGGCCTCGGCCTCGATCCTCTGGAAACCCGCCGCGTCGTTCCTGAGAACGAAGGGACGCATGCGGTTTTTGTGTTATGCGGACGCGCTAAACACGCCAACTTTGAGCCGCATGGGGATTGCCCCTGTGCAAACCATGTGTGAGCTAAACGGGGAAAACCGGTATGCCAACTATTCAACAGCTGATCCGTAAACCACGGCAGCCTAAAGTAAAACGGTCGAAATCACAGCACTTGGAACAGTGTCCACAAAAACGTGGCGTCTGTACTCGTGTTTATACGACAACACCTAAGAAACCAAACTCAGCGATGCGTAAGGTTGCCAAAGTGCGCCTGACAAATGGCTATGAGGTCATCAGCTATATCCCTGGTGAAAAACACAACCTGCAGGAACACTCAGTCGTGTTGATCCGTGGCGGTCGTGTAAAAGACCTTCCAGGTGTGCGTTACCACATCCTGCGCGGTGTTTTGGATACGCAAGGCGTTAAAGATCGTAAACAGCGCCGTTCGAAATATGGCGCGAAGCGTCCGAAATAAGAGGAATTTTGAATGTCTCGTCGTCACGCCGCTGAAAAACGCGAAGTATTACCTGACGCCAAGTTTGGCGATCGGGTTTTGTCTAAATTTATGAACAACCTGATGATTGACGGTAAGAAGTCAGTCGCAGAAAAAATCGTTTACAACGCGTTGGATCGCGTTGAAAACAAAGTCAAGCGCGCCCCTGTTGAGGTCTTCCACGAAGCGTTAGACAACATCAAGCCATCTGTCGAAGTTCGCTCACGCCGTGTTGGTGGTGCAACGTATCAGGTGCCTGTTGAGGTTCGTCCTGAGCGTCGCGAAGCTTTGGCCATTCGTTGGTTGATCAACGCATCGCGTAGTCGCAATGAAAACACAATGGAAGAGCGCCTGGCAGCAGAATTGCTGGACGCGGTGAATTCCCGTGGGTCAGCCGTTAAAAAACGCGAAGACACACACAAAATGGCCGACGCGAACAAAGCGTTCAGCCATTACCGCTGGTAAATCTAACAAGGACCATCTGATATGGCACGCGAATATCCACTGTCACTATACCGGAACTTCGGTATCATGGCCCACATCGACGCTGGTAAAACAACCTGTTCCGAACGGATCCTGTTTTACACCGGCAAATCCCACAACATCGGTGAGGTGCACGATGGTGCGGCCACCATGGACTGGATGGAACAAGAGCAAGAGCGCGGTATCACCATTACCTCTGCTGCGACAACCACATTCTGGGAACGCACAGAAGATGGCGAAAACGCCGACACTCCAAAACACCGCTTGAACATCATTGACACCCCAGGTCACGTTGACTTCACAATCGAAGTTGAACGTTCCTTGGCTGTTTTGGACGGCGCTGTTTGTGTGTTGGATGCCAACGCTGGTGTTGAGCCACAGACCGAAACCGTTTGGCGTCAGGCTGACCGTTACAAAGTTCCACGTATTGTTTTTGTCAACAAAATGGACAAAATCGGCGCGGACTTCTTTAACTGCGTCAACATGATCGAAGACCGTACAGGCGCACGCGCTGTTCCTGTTGCGATTCCAATCGGTGCGGAAACCGAACTTGAAGGTTTGCTAGACCTGGTCACCATGAAAGAATGGTTGTGGCAGGGCGAAGATTTGGGCGCATCATGGGTCAAAGTCGACATCCGCGATAGCCTGAAAGACATGGCTGACGAGTGGCGTGGTAAAATGATCGAAGCGGCCGTCGAAATGGACGACGACGCAATGATGGAATACCTAGAAGGCAACGAACCCGACGTTCCAACACTGCGCGCTTTGTTGCGCAAGGGTACTTTGGACATGGCGTTCGTACCAGTATTGGGTGGTTCTGCGTTCAAAAACAAAGGTGTTCAGCCATTGTTGAACGCTGTGATCGATTATCTGCCATCACCTTTGGATGTTGTCGATTACATGGGCTTTAAACCCGGTGACGAAGAAGAAGTTCGTAACATCCCGCGTCGTGCGGACGATGAAATGGCCTTCTCCGGTCTTGCGTTCAAAATCATGAACGACCCATTTGTTGGTTCTTTGACATTTACACGGATCTATTCCGGTAAACTAAACAAAGGCGACGGTGTTTTGAACTCTACTAAGGGTAAAAAAGAGCGTATCGGTCGTATGATGATGATGCACTCAAACAACCGTGAAGAGATCGAAGAAGCATTTGCGGGCGATATCATCGCGTTGGCTGGTTTGAAAGAAACAACAACCGGTGACACACTATGTGATGTGAAAGATCCCGTGGTTCTAGAAACCATGACTTTCCCAGAGCCAGTGATCGAAATCGCGGTCGAGCCTAAAACAAAAGGCGACCAAGAGAAAATGTCACAAGGTCTGGCACGTCTTGCAGCCGAAGACCCATCATTCCGTGTTGAAACTGATATCGAATCAGGTCAGACCATCATGAAGGGCATGGGCGAATTGCACTTGGACATCTTGGTTGATCGTCTGAAGCGCGAATTCAAGGTCGAAGCAAACATCGGTGCGCCGCAGGTGGCCTATCGTGAAACAATTTCACACGAAGTAGAACATTCCTATACCCACAAGAAACAGTCTGGTGGTTCAGGTCAGTTCGGTGAAGTGAAATTGATCATCTCGCCAACAGCAGCCGGCGAAGGGTATTCGTTTGAATCACGCATCGTTGGTGGTTCGGTTCCAAAGGAATACATCCCTGGTGTTGAAAAGGGTATCCAATCGGTTATGGACAGCGGCCCCTTGGCTGGCTTCCCTGTGATCGACTTTAAGGTTGCCTTGATTGACGGTAAATATCACGATGTTGACTCGTCTGTTCTGGCCTTTGAAATTGCAGCACGTATGTGTATGCGTGAAGGCATGAAGAAAGCCGGCGCGAAACTTCTAGAGCCTATCATGAAGGTCGAAGTTATCACTCCGGAAGAGTACACAGGTGGTATCATCGGTGACTTGACATCACGTCGTGGTCAGGTGTCTGGCCAAGAAAACCGCGGTAACGCGATTGCGATCGACGCAAACGTACCTCTGGCGAACATGTTCGGCTACATCAACACATTGCGCTCAATGTCTTCGGGCCGCGCGCAGTTCACGATGCAGTTCTCGCATTACGATCCAGTACCGCAGAACATTGCTGACGAAATTCAGGCAAAATACGCCTAATCGAATACGACCGAAACAGCCTGTCTGTTTCGGTCCCAACTTAACAGGAGGCCATCATGGCAAAGGAAAAGTTTGACCGCAGTAAACCCCACTGCAACATCGGCACAATCGGTCACGTTGACCACGGCAAAACAACGCTGACAGCGGCGATCACCAAGTATTTTGGTGACTTCAAAGCCTAC
>Ga0233451_10002369_pt1 | contig 17204 bp, 6 predicted proteins | sample 011ome_29_FD_183052 | JGI IMG/M metagenome (GOLD analysis project Ga0233451, IMG submission 183052) | Coastal salt marsh microbial communities from the Groves Creek Marsh, Skidaway Island, Georgia - 011504CT (spades assembly) | ecosystem: Environmental > Aquatic > Marine > Intertidal zone > Salt...
TGACGACAGCCGCGGCGACGATTTGGCCTATCAAATGACGCTCCCTTTCCGTCCCAAAGAGCGTCGGTAAGTCTTACCTTGTCTGCATGAAACGCGGACATTTTCTCAAATCCCTCGGTGGCCTCTCGTTGATGCCGTTTTTGCCCAAGGCCCAAGCCCAAGCCCATCCCAGTGTGAGCAATTGCATCTTGGTGCCGAGTGAGACGCCAGGACCGTTTCCATTGGATCTCACAGACAATGCCTATTACTTCCGGCAGGACATCCGGGAGGATCGGGAAGGGGTGCGGCTCCGCCAAAAAGTCCGCATCATCGGCGCCGGCAACTGCCAACCCATGCCGGGGGTGCGCGTCAACATTTGGCATTGCGACCGCGACGGCGACTACTCGGGATATGGAACGGAAGCGGGTTTGACCTATTGCCGCGGCTACCAAATCACCGACGAGAACGGCGAATGTGAATTCATCACCATCGTGCCCGGTTGGTACCCTGGCCGAGTGACCCACGTGCATTTTCAAGTCCACGTCAGCACGCAGTACAGCGCGGTCTCTCAATGGACCTGGCCGCACGATGCTGTGGTGCAGGCGGTCTTAGATCACGCCGACCTTTACCCTGAGGGTCCCGACCCGCTCACGCCCGGACAAGACGGCGTGTTCGCGAACGGGTACGATTTGCAAATGGCAACCTTGCAGTGGGATGCGGCAGCGGAAGAGTATGTTTCAGAATTTGAAGCCACGGTCGAAGGGGAAGGCACGGTGGGGGTGGGTTATGAAGAGATGCGAACAGCGCAGGTGATGGAATTGGGTCAGCATTATCCAAATCCAGCGCGGGAGTTCATCGTTTTTCCGCTGGTGTTACATCAGCCTGGGATGGTCAGTTGGTCAGTTTACGATTTGCAAGGCAGGCATGCGGGCCCTAGCCATTCCCAAATGTTGTCAGTGGGTCAACACGACATGCGAATTGATTTCAATGGCCTCGGGCTCTCGCGCGGCTCGTACATCGCCCAATTCAAGGTGGAAGTAGGGCTTGAATCCCATGTTCTGGTTCGAAGGATTGCTTTGGTAGGGTGAACCTGAAGTAACCTCATTGTCCTGAATTGCGTAGAAACTCATGTGATACAGGATTTGACCTTCACTTTTGATCATGTGTACATCATAAATCTCCTCCTAGCGGGTGGGAGTAGATGAGAAGTGCGTGGTGAAATTATTCTTATAAAACGCTGAAAATTTGTAAATTAAATATATACGCGCTTTATTGTTCGCTGAACATTAACCAAATGTCATGTGTCAAAAGTTTTCGCTACTCCAAATAGCGCTCATTTCATGTGGGCTATTCTTCGCCCATAAAAGTGAGGCGCAATGCACCGCCACTTCCACTGGCTGTGCCAATGAGGTCATATGGTATTTGGATGTGGACGGCGATGGTGTTGGGGTAGATGATGCTGCTTGGAACCGTTATTGTTGTGGAGGCGAAACGCCCTCTGCGATGTACTCCGGTACAAGTGGAGATATTCGACCCAATGACCCTTCCATTACCACTTCGATCACAGCGGGCTGCACCTTTGAGGAAGCGTGTAATTATGATGCGTCGGCGAACACGTATGACGGGACTTGTCGCTTTCCGACGAATTGTCGGACGTGTGAATTGGATAGTGGTGGAAACAAAACAGGGAATTACGACCCAGCTGGACCCTGCGGATGCGACATCGATGCCGTAACCGGTGACACCACGTTATACTATAAAGACGTCTTGAATGTTTGCGGTGGAGATTGCGCGGCGGACAACGACAACGACGGCATTTGCGACATCACACTCGCCGGTGATACCATTGATCCGTGCTGGGTGGTTGGTCAAGTGCCAGACGACTGCGGGAATTGTGCGGCGGCTGGTGGTGGCCGCCAGTTCATCACGTCCCAGGGTCTGCCATGCAGCCCCGGTGATCCGGATTGTGAAGATCAAAATGGCTATTGCAATTGTCAAAACGATGTAACCAACTCATGCGGTGTCTGCGCGGAACCGGAGCCTCAAGCCGGATACGATTGCAACGGTAATCTGGATTGCACGGATGACATTCCTGCGGGAGGGAACGGAATTTGTGATGAATTTGACATCAAGGGCTGCACCGATTCGTCTGCTTGCAATTACGAAAACGATGCGACTTATGGTGTTGTGGCTGATGAATGTGCCTTCACAACCGATGAGTGTGGAGTATGCGGTGGAGATGGAATTCCCACGGGTGCCTGTGATTGTACAACCTACCCGGAACCGTACAAAAACTGCGACGGTGATTGCTTGAATGATGCCGATCAAGACGGAATTTGTGACGAGTTGGAAATCCTTGGATGTACGGACCCAACGGCGTGCAATTACGATGAAAACGCCACGGAAAATTCCGGTTGTGTCGATCGTGACATCATAGGCGAATGCGGTGGAGATTGCACGGTTGATGTGGATGCCGATGGCATTTGCGATGACGATGACGATTGCGTTGGACAAAAAGATATTTGCGGGGTGTGCAATGGTTCGGGAATCCCTCCGGGTGATTGCGATTGCTTCGGTCATACCCTGGATATTCTCAATGAATGTGGGGGTGGCTGCATTCAAGACGCGGATTCTGACGGCATTTGCGATTTGGATGAAAATGGCAATGTCGCCGACTCTTTCATTTGCCTGGGAACGGCGGATGCCATAGGTGTGTGCAACGGAACGTGCACAGCGGATGCCGACGAAGATGGGGTTTGTGATGACGTCGATCCTTGCGTGGGTACGTTGGACGCGTGCGGAATTTGCAATGGCTCGGGCATTCCTGAAGGCGATTGCGACTGCAATGGAAACACCTCAGATGCCATTGGGGTTTGCGGAGGTGGCTGTCAAACCGACGCTGACCAAGATGGAATCTGCGATGACAATGGAAATGACGGTTGTTTGGGGACACTGGACGAATGCGGTGTATGCGATGGGTCTGGAATTCCCGAGGGAGATTGTGATTGCTATGGAAACCAATTGGACGTTTTGGGGAATTGCGGCGGGAAGTGCTTAGAGGACACAGACGGCGATGGTATTTGCGATTTGGACACCGATGGCAATGTGATGGACGGATGTGTTGGCGTGGTGGACGCCTGCGGTGTGTGCAATGGAACCGGACCGCTTCCCGGGTGCGGATGTGAACCTGTCTTGCGCGGGGAATGCGACTGCAATGGCAACGTCATTGATGAATGTGGAGTTTGTGGCGGGGATGGCCCGGATTACGGGAAAGATTGCAACGGCGATTGTCTGGCGGATGAGGATAATGATGGGATCTGTGACGCTTTCGATCCTCGCATCATCCCGCGTGTTTTCGTCGGCGGTGAACCCACGCTCGACGCACAGATGAATTTACCTCCGTTCGATGTGCAGGATGCCTATGCCGATCTGGTTGAATTGCACCGAAAAATGGGAGATAACCTCGACGATGGTTCATTGACAGGCACAGCCAAACATTTGACGGTTCAGGACCATATTTATGATAAGGGCAAGCTTCTCGTCGGAGACACGGCCACGTTCGAATCCAATGTCGTGGTGAATGGATTTGTTCAAGTCGATAAAAGCCTCGACATCGATGGTGATTTCATCATTGACGGTGTCACGTTTTCAAACGGCGGTATCGAATCCTCTACGGTCGATAACTCAGGAGATTTAAAGGTTGAAGGCAGCACGACGGTCGCGATGAACACCGAAATCAACGGCGCGGTCACAACGACAAACGTCGCCGGGACCAGTGGCGACTTCCGGGTACACGACGGGTTGGTCAACGGTGAGTTTGATCCCACTTTCGCCCGCGTCACTTTTTCAGTTGCGCCTTCCACAGGCAATGTTCGCATGTCGGGCGATCTCGATGCAGATGCCGACGTCAACATCACAGGCAAGACCACATTGAATGGATTGAACGTAGACGGAAAAACACGATTCAAAAACGTGACCATGGATGGCGCGTTGGATCTGAATTCTTCTGCTGAAATCAAGCAGAGTTTCCGGATCAATGGAAGCCAGTTTACCATCAACGGTGAAACCGGCAACACGCGTGCGGCGGGAGACATGGTGGTGGTTGGCAATATGACGGTGCACGGATTGGTGCACATTTCCAAAGACATGACCATCGTGGGAACCACGTTTGCAAACGGTGGCGTGCAGACGACCAGCGTCGAAATGAAGGGCGATTTGCAAGTGGGGGGAAACACCAACATCGGCAAGGATTTCAGTGTAGGCGGCGAAACCACGGTGCTCAATGACCTCAATCTAGGTTCTGAATTCAGCATATTTGATGGCAGCACCACCAATTTCGAAAGTTCACAATTCCACGTTTCTCCGAGCACAGGAAATTTGACCAGCCAAGGTAAGTACACTGGCCAGGCCATGTCCCTCTCAAACGACGTAACGATTCGAGGGAATTTGAGCTCTTCCTCGAACATCAATGTGACAGGTGCAACTTCATTGGACGGGATGCAGGTATCGGGAACGTCGACCTTCCGAGCAAGCACAGGCGGTGTATCGTTCCGCGGAAACACGACCATTCAAGGCGCGACCTCCATCCAAGGCAATTTGACTACCCGTGCGGGAACCAACTTGGGAGGACTCCAAAACAATCAGGTGTTGACCGTTGGCCAAATCAGCATCTCGAGCAATCCCGGGGTGGGAAATTACGGGTTGGATGTCACAGGCGTGGCGATCCAGGATTCGGCTTTTGCCAAGTTCACCAATGAATCGGCAACAGGCCACGGTATCAAAATTCAACTCGGCCGAGCTGCTCCCGATAATGGCAACGATTACGTGAAGTTTTTGAGTTCTGGCGGTACGCTCGTTGGCCGGATAGAAGGGGAGACCACGGATCAGCTGGGTCAAAATGAGATGTGGCAGTTTGAGAAAGGCGAAATCGACCGATTGGTTTCGGATGGTTCCACAGCGAAATCAGTGGGCGACGCCAACCTGACCACCGCGTCCTTGTCCCTTGCGGCAGCGATTGCGAAGCAAGTTGCGGCATGCGTGTCATTTACCGGCTGCGCGGGCTTTGGCTTCTGCGCTGCCATGCCGATCCCGGCGTTGATAGTGGGTTCCATCGCCAACGTCGTTTCCGCAGGTGTAGGCCTTGCCGACGCCATCGTAGCCAAGAACCATGCAGTCAATTCGTACAATCGAGCCGTCAATGTTCGCTCTGCATTTGAAGCGGATGCTTACACCAACGACCGCGTTTCTGCGGGTGGTAAAATGGTGGGGGTCACCTATCAATCGGGTTCTGCGGACTATGCAGAGTGGTTGCCCAAAGCCGATTTGCTCGATGAATTTGAGCCGGGCCAAGTGATTGGAATCCGCGACGGAAAAGTCTCTCTCGTTACGGAAAAAGCAGACAAAGTCTTTGTGGTTTCGACTCAGCCTATTGTTTTGGGCAATTCTCCTGTCGAAGGGAGTGAATCGAATTACGTGAAAGCTGCTTTCTTGGGACAAGTCCCGGTCCATGTGAAGGGCGTTGTGCGGACAGGTGATTTCATCCTGGCAAGTGGAGAAAATGACGGGCTGGCCATCGCCGTGCCGCCCGATGAACTTCGGGGCATCCACCTGCCACAGGTTGTGGGCATTGCCTGGGAAACAGGCTTGGCCCCGCTTTTGAATGTCGTCAACGTTGCTGTAGGTCTGAATGACGGGTTGCAAGTTTTTGCGGCTCAGATGGATCGCCGGTTGGATGCTTTGGCCTCGGAGTCGGATGCGCTGGAGAAATTGATCAAGGCCCAAATGCGAGGCGAAGATGTCAATTTATACACCGCTCAAAAAGCCGGGTTGGTTCCAGCTTTTGTTTTGCCAGAAGACGATGTTCAACGGGGCGAACCCGATTGGACCGATCCGGCATCTTGGAGCACGGCAACATCCTCGGATTTTGTTCAACATGAAATCACGGAGGAGGCCATGGAGTACAGTTGGGAATTGGCAGTAGAGCAAGCAGCTGCGAATGGAATCAACGTTCAGACGAGTCCCACGTGGCAGCTGTATATACGCGATGCATCGGCCCGCGCAGACTTTTTGGAGCGCTTGCGCCAACAGATCAATGACCACAACGCAGAAATCATCGCGTCACTCGATGGCTACCAGAATGTGAACATGTTCAATCCCACTTCCGCGGAGCAATTGCTTCAGGAAAATGTGAAGTCGGCAAATTCTGCCAATTCGAATGCAAAACGCCAATAATCATGAAGCAACTGACATTCACTTTGATTCTTTTGGCGGCCGTTCAATCGGCTTGGGGCCAATGCGATGTTTCCTCTTGCACGACACCCACCGTTTGGTATTTGGATATTGACGGTGATGGCTATGGTGTGGACTTCAACGAGACGAACAAAACATGCTGCACAGCGCCATCTGATATGTATGTAGCTGTGGCAGGCGACCCCTGTCCGCAAGATCCCACATGTTCCGCTTCCTCCGATGTGGTTGAAGGCTGTATACACGAAGCGGCTTGCAATTACAACCCAAACGCAAACGTCTTCAATGGGAATTGCCTTTTTCCAGTCGACTGCCGCGTTTGTCAGCTTGATGGCTCGGGAAATAAAACAGGAATCTACGATCCGGATGGCCCATGTTCCTGCGACGATGCAGGCAATCCGGTCTATCCGGATGCACTCAATGTCTGCGGCGGAAGTTGTAACCAAGACATCGATGATGATGGGGTATGTGATTATTCAGACATCATCGTAGGCACCTCAGGAAATGATACAATTTGGACGGACGATTGCCGCGTAGTGGGAGAAGAGTTGGACGATTGTGGCAACTGCAACACCACTGCTGCGGGCTCTTTTTACAAGAATGCATCTGGGCAACCTTGTACACCCGGCACGCCCGGATGTACGCTGCCAAACGGCGATTGCGATTGCAACGGGAATTCGTTCAATTCATGCGGAGTGTGTGGAGGTGACGAGCCGGCAGAAGGATTCAATTGCGACGGTTCATGCATCGATGCGAATTCGAATAGCATCTGCGATTTTGCGGAAATCAACGGGTGCACCGATTCGAACGCATGCAACTTCGATTCGAAAGCAAACGTTGACAATGGCAGTTGTTTAACGCTGGATGAGTGTGGTGTTTGTGGTGGCGGTGGTAAGCCGGCAGGAGCTTGTGATTGCGCAGGAACGCTCCCTGCCGACGGATACGATTGCAACGGAGATTGCCTGGTCGATTCCGATGCCGACGGCGTGTGCGATCCTTTTGAAATCGACGGCTGTACGGATGCATCGGCCTGCAATTACGACGCGGGTGCTACGGAAGATGACGGGACTTGTATACCGCGAGATGAGGTTGGCGAGTGTGGCGGAAGTTGCACACTGGATGCGGATAACGATGGATTGTGCGATCACGACACCGATGGGGATGGCATCGCGGAGGATCCCTGCACCACAGGCGATGGAATCATCGATGATTGTGGCGTTTGTGGCGGCGGATCTGCCTTCACTTTTTCGGACGGTTCACCTTGCGCTCCCGGAACCCCCGGCTGCACAAATGCATCAAATGAATGCGACTGTGCGGGCAACACCTATGATGCGATCAATTCCTGCGGAGGAAATTGCTTGGTTGATGAAGACCAAGACGGCATTTGTGATTTGGATGCCGATGGGAATGTGGCCGATCTGTTCATTTGTGACGGTGTGGCGGATGTCGTGGGCAATTGCAATGGCGCCTGTACAACGGATGCCGATGGGGATGGTTTGTGTGATGACGACAATGACAATGACGGACTGGCTGATGAGGATCCGTGCTTAAATGACCCATACAATTTCAAGGATGAATGCGGGGTATGCGGTGGAAGCGGTATTCCGGCTGGTGCCTGCGATTGTGCCGGCAATGTGGAAGATGCGATAGGCGTGTGCGGAGGAACCTGCACCACCGATGCCGATGGCGATGGAATTTGCGATGACGGGGGGAACGACCCGTGCGTCGGGGTTTACGATGAATGCGGGAATTGCGCGGGGAGTTCGAATTTCACCCTTTCCAATGGCGCACCCTGCGATCCGGGCACACCCGGTTGCACAAACCCAGCCGGAGAATGCAACTGCGCTGGAGACACCTTGGATGCCATCTTTATTTGCGGGGGTGATTGCCCGGCGGATGCAGATGGCGATGGAATTTGCGATGTGGACGGTGATGGGAATCCCACCGATCCGTGTGTGGGAACATACGATGCGTGCGGCGTCTGCAATGGACCGGGCGAAATCTATGAATGTGGGTGTTCGGATATCCCGGAGGGTTCTTGCGATTGTGATTTGAATGTCTTGGATGCTTGTGGCGTTTGCGGCGGTCCTGGACCGGCATTCGGTCGCGATTGCGACGACAATTGCTTGAGTGATATTGACAACGACGGGGTGTGCGATGTCGATGAGGAATTGGAAATTCCGCGCGTCGTTTACAAAAGCACGGGTTCACCGGGGAGCAGGACTTTTGGGCTATACATGGACCCGGTTCAATTCCAGAATGCATTGGATCAATTCACCCTGTTGCATCATTTGATGAGCGAAAATTTGGATGATGGCTCGCTGACCGGTTCGACGAGAAATTTGACAATTGAGAAGAACATCAACGACAAAGGCACCCTGTGGGTGAAGGGCACATCTACGTTCAATACGAACATGCACATCAAAGGTGTACTGGAAGTGTACCGCGACCTGTATGTCACCGGCAGCGCCACCGTGGGAGGGGCAACCATTGCGCGCAGTGGCATGGTCACCACCGGAATGGAGGTCGCCGGAAATGCCGCTGTGGGAGGCAATGCTTCCATCACCGGTACCGCGCTTTCGTCGGGTGGAGCGGCCTTCCGCAATTCGTTGGACATCAGCAACAATTTCAGTGTTTACAACGGGACCGGATCCGGAACCGTGGTAAAATTTGAGGCCGAGTCTTCAACCGGGGACGTGACCATCAAAGGCGATTTGAATGGCGCATCCGACTTCAATGTCGCGGGATACAGTGAGTTGGACGGTTTGCACGTAACCGATTGGGCCACGTTGGACAATGCCACGGTGGACAACCCGCTTTTGGTCACGGGCGATGCCGAATGGCAAGGAAATTTGGTGGTTGGGGACAGCGTATTTACCGTCAATGCTTCCAGTGGAGACGTTCGGGTAGCCGGCGATATGGAAGTGAACGGTGACAACTACATCCTTGGAAATGCGGTCATACAGGGGGATGCCACCATCGGAGGAACCACCTTTGCGAATGGAGGGATTCAAACGAGTTCCATCATTGTGGAAGGTGATATGGATGTGGCAGGCCATGGGGCCGTTGCATTGTCCATGGACGTTGGACGAAACGCGAACGTACACAAACAAATGGGAATCGGCGGCAATTTCACCATGCACAGTGGAAGTACGGGAGGCGTCTTGAATGCTACGGAGGTTTTTGCAGTCAAATCAGCCACGGGTAATGCCACCAGCGCTGGGGATTTATCTGCAGGCAGTTTGATCGTCACAGGTGATGCAACATTGACAGGAATCCTGGATGTGGATGGCACATGGGATGTCGATGGCGCTTCAGCTACCGTCGGAGGCAATGCATACGTGGACGGCGCAGTCAATTTGGACCGCAGTACATTCGGCGGCACAGCGTCGCTCTCGAGCCATTTGATGACAAATGGGACATTCGCCACGGGTTCTACGGTCACGGTCACCAATGCGACCGTAACGGGAGGTACGACGAACCTGAATGGTCAAACGACCATCACTTCTACCCAGAATGAATCGGCATTAAACGTGACCGTTGATCGGGCGGATGGCTATGCCGCCACTTTCAGAAATACGAAAGGAACAGGTGGACAAGGAATCGTTTTCCAATCCGGTCACAATCACCCGGGAAATGACAACAATTATGTAGAATTTGAAAACGGTCAAGGCCAAGTCATCGGCCGAATCGAAGGGGTGTTGGAGGATGAAGTTTCGGGAGATGGCGAGGTGAGCTACATCCGAACTTCCTTGGATGTAGCCATCAAGTCAGGCATTTGGACCACTACGAATAGCACGGTCTCGCTGGGATTGGCCATTTTCGACTTGGTTGGGGCGGTCAAAGACGTTGCAACGTGGAGTTCGTCCACAACGGCGTGTCTCGGCAACGGCGCTTGCGCAACCTTCCCGGTTGTTTCGATGATCGTAGCGGCAGCAGCCGAAGTGGTCTTGAACGGAGCGAGCGTGGCAGGCGCAGCAGCGGCCGTCACGGATGCGGGAACGGCGCTGAACTCTGCGATAACCAACGACACCCAATTTGAACAAGCGTTGCAAAATGGATTGGTGACCATCTCCGGCCAAAAACTCGGAGTCACGTACCAATCGGGCTCCGGCGACTATGCCGAATGGCTGCTCAAGGCAGACCCGATGGCCGACTTCAAACCCGGCCAAATCGTGGGTTTCCGCAATGGAGCCATTTCACTTGAAACAGCCGATGCAGACCACTTGTTTGTGATTTCGACCTTGCCCATCGTTTTGGGCAATATGCCGGAAGATACGTGGCGTTACGAGAAGGCGGCATTCCTCGGTCAGGTGCCCGTGCATGTCCGCGGGACGGTGCGCTCCGGGGACTACATCTTAGCGAGTGGGCGTTCCGATGGATTCGGTGTGGCGGTTGCTCCCGGCGAATTGGAGGGAAGTCATTTCAGTCGATTGGTGGGCGTTGCTTGGGAATCTGGATACGGTGCGTTCAATACCGTTAACGTCGCGGTGGGGTTGAATACAGCGTTGACCCAAACGGCGCAGAACATGGAGTCTCGAGTCGAGCGAATGGAATCAGAAACCGAGGCGATGAAAAAAGTGGCCATGGCGTTTGTCAAAGGCGAGCAGCCGACGACAGGCGACTTGCAATTGGCCGGTTTGCTTCCCCCGCTGATCGGCGCGGAACAGCTCGCACCGGAACCTCCGCCGAACCCGATCAAACCCCACGCAGGAGACATCGTTTGGAACGTTCCCGGTACCGAGGACATGATTGTGCACAAGCTCACGGATGAGGCGATGGAAACCTCCTTTGCTGAAGCCTTGGAAATCATGAAGGATTCAGACATGAGCCCAGAAATGGAGGCTTTCATCGAAACCTTGGAAACCGATGCGTCCATCCGGAGCGTCTTTTTGACCGGCCTTCAGAATCGAATCAATGGGTACAACCAGGATGCCATGAAGGAATTGGCCAAATACAAAGGCATTGAGATGACCCGTCCCGCGACCCTCGGAGAAATTCGCGATCGCTTGTCGTCTGAAAGTCAACCTGTTTCAACTCCTCAAAAACGTCTGTAATCATGAAAAGGATTTTACTTACGATCGCAAGCGTTTTCGCATTTTTCGCCGCTTCAGGCCAATGCGTTTCGGACACGTGTTCCACGCCCAATACCTTTTATTTGGATATTGACGGGGATGGATTTGGAGTGGATGATACTTTGACCAACATTGCGTGTTGCGCGACGACATCGCCGTCCTCGATGTATTCGAACGTCGCGGGTGACGTCTGTCCGTTCGACGCGACGAAAACGACGACGGCCAATTGTGCTTGCGGCACCATTTGCCCGGGAGATGTCGTCAAGGGCTGCATCTATGACGAGGCCTGCAATTACAATGCAGCGGCCAATACGTATGACGGAAGTTGCATCTTCCCGGATGATTCGAAGTGCGAGCAATGCCTCAATGGCGATATCGACCCCGACGGCCCGTGCGATTGCAGTGGCAACACGAAGGACGCGTTGGGTGTATGCGGCGGGACGTGCACTGCGGATGCAGATAACGACGGTATTTGTGATGACAACGGCATCGACCCGTGCCCAAATGATCCCAATAACGAGCAAGATGCCTGCGGAGTATGCGGTGGAAGCGGGACGGATGTCGATGAGGATGGCATTTGCGACAGCGACGACAATTGCACGGATACCAATGCTTGCAATTTCGAAGGGCAAGCCATATCTGACGGATACAATACCGGTTGTGAATATCCGGATGCGTTGGGTGAATGCGGTGGCGAATGCACTGCGGACGTGGATACCGATGGCGTGTGCGATGACGATGAAATCCTGGGTTGTACGGATGCCACAGCGTGCAATTACGACGCCAACGCTACAGAGAGCGATCCTGCAGCGTGCTTGACGGCCGATATCTGTGGTGTTTGCGGGGGGTCAGGGGTTCCGGATGGGGCTTGTGACTGTGATGTTTATCCGAATCCCGGATACGATTGCAACGGCGATTGCCTGAATGATGCCGATAGTGACGGTACGTGCGATGAATATGAAATTTCAGGATGCACGGATGCCACAGCATGCAATTACAATGCGAACGCAACCGAAAGTGATCCGACGGCCTGCATGACACGCGACGTGACCAATGTGTGCGGGGGAACGTGCACAACCGATGTCGACGGAGATGGCATTTGCGATCACGATACGAATGGAGACGGCATCGCCGAAGATTTGTGCACCACCGGAAGCGGTGTGATCGATGAATGCGGCGTATGCGACGGAAGCGGAATACCTGCCGGCGATTGCGATTGCTTTGGCAACACGACCGATGCTTTGGGCGATTGTGGAGGTCGGTGTGTGACCGACGCAGACACGGACGGCATATGCGATGTCGACATAGACGGCAACGTGATTGATTTGTGCGACGGAACGTTTGATGCGATTGGCGTGTGCGGGGGAACTTGCCTCACCGATGCAGACGGCGATGGAATTTGCGATGACGGTGGCGCGGATGGTTGCGTTGGCGTTGTTGATGAGTGTGGCGTTTGTGGCGGGAGCGGCCCTTCGGAAGGAAAGTGTGATTGCGATGGCAACGAGTTGGATGCGGCAGGTGTATGCGGAGGATCGTGCACCACCGATGCAGACGAGGACGGCATTTGCGATGATGTGGATACGTGCATTGGGGAGTTGGATGACTGCGGCATCTGCAACGGATCCGGTATTCCACCTGGAGACTGCGATTGCTTCGGAAACGTGGCGGATGTCATTGGCGTTTGCGGTGGCCGTTGTGTGCAGGATGACGACAACGACGGCATTTGCGATTTGGATGCCGATGGCAATACATTGGACAACTGCGACGGCGTGGTCGATGCCTGTGGGGTATGCAACGGGCCGGGTCCGCTCGCGGATTGCGGTTGCACGGCCAGCATCGCGGGGTTCTGCGATTGCGAGGGCAATGTGCTCGATGATTGCGGTGTTTGCGGCGGGGACGGTCCCGAATTTGGTAAAGATTGCGACGGCAACTGCCTGTCGGATGTGAACGGCGATGGCATCTGTGACGACATCGAAGAAATGCCGCTGCGCGACCGATTGGTGGTGAATTTGGATCCGACCGGTCTCATGGCCATCGACATTAATCCGTTCAATGTCCAGTACACCAACGACTCGCTCGAACGCCTCTACCGCTTGATGTCAGAGGACTTGGATGATGGATCGCTTACTGGCGCTTCGAAAAATGTGACCCTCGAAACGAGCGTGGTCAACAACGGCACCCTGGTGGTGGATGGTCCAGCGACGTTTGAGCGCAAAGTGGACATGAATCGTTACCTGACCATAAACGGTGACATCAACATCGAGGGGGCTGCGGACATCCTCGGGAACACCATCAGCAATGGCGGGGTGAAGACCTCTGATTTGCAATTGGAAAGCGACATGGAGGTCGGAGGTGATGCCGAATTTGAAGGCCCCTTGACCGTTGACGGTCAGACGAAGATTAAGAATACCCTCACAGCCCGGGGGGAGTTCAATGTACATCAAGGTGAAGATGGCAGCGGTGAAATGAATGACACTGAGGTGTTCAGTATTACAGCAGCAACCGGAAATACGGATGTGCTCGGCCGCATCACCACAGAAGGGAGCATCGACATCGACGGCACGGGGACATTTGGACGATTGAACATGAACGGCTTGTCCGTGCTGGACCAGCTGCGTGTGGACAGCCTCTTCGATTTGAATGCCTCGGCGAACGTATTGGGGAATTTCCGGGTCAATTCGGACAAATTCGTAGCGAGCGTCACTTCCGGTAATACATCCATCGGAGGCTCGGGCGATTTGACCATTGCTCGCGACCTGCTCATTGGCGGGAATTTCACCATTGACGGCACGTGCACCATCGAAGGAGTCACCTTTGCCAATGGCGGCATTGAGACCACAAGCATGGCCCTCACCGGTGATTTGGACGTCGGTGGCAAAGCGAGCACGGGACTGGACCTCAATGTTTACGGAGCGGGTTCGTTTGCGCGCGCCTTCGCAACGGGAGGCGATTTGACGCTGGTCAAAGGGAGCACGAATAAAGTGTTCAACACCGATACGGTTTTCACGGTTTCGGGTTCAAATGGCGACGTGATGCTGACAAACCAATTTCAGTCGCAGTCCATGGAAATGGCGGGTCAGACGTCCGTTGGCGGAAACCTTGCGGTCGGTGGTGATTTCTCCACCACGGGTTCAGCCGACTTGGATGCAGGCCTGCGGATTGATGGCATTGCCTACTTTGTCGGCAACAACACCACCCAAGGCGCCGTCACGTCTTCAGCCCAGTTGCGAATCAACGGAACAACGACCGTGACCGGCACCCCGAGCTTCGAGCGTGGCCTCACCGTCACCGGGGCGTCATCGATGCGCCGATTGGATGCGAGCGACCAATTGAATGTGACCGCACAGACGGGTTACGTTGCGCGCTTCCGAAACAGCTCGACCAACTCCAAGCAGGGCGGCGTGAAAATTCGTGTGGGCAGCAATTTGCCCGGAAACGCGAATCAATTCATGTCTTTCAACAACAGTTCAGGTGCGCAAGTCGGCCGAATTGAAGGGGAGAAAGCGCAAGTTTCGAGTGGCCAAGTGCTGCAAAACAGCACCAATGAGCTCTTGAACAACGGCGATTACAACATCGAGATGATGATGCTGAATCAGGAGATTCAGAATGCGCAAGAGGGGGTAACATCGGCGAAAATCGCTACAGCCAACGCCGGCATCGATCTCGCCATTGCCATTGCTGACATCGCGGCATCGGCAGCGACGACGACCACGTGCGCAGGCATTGTGATTTACGGGTTCTTCCCGGTGCCTTTTGTGTGTCAAACCATCCCGATTCCATCGACCCTTGGCGGCGCACTCGCGGATCTCGCGCCGGCTATTTTGAACTTGGCCTCAGCCATTTCAGGCAACGTGGAGGCCTCGAGCAACCTGACGGATGTCGAAACCGACAAAACCAACTTTTTGAATGCGACCTATAATGATATGGAGCAACTCGGAAGCGACGGTTTGGAATCTACCAATGCATCCAATCACTATAAAGTGGGAGTCACTTACCAGTCGGGATCTGCGGATTATGCGGAATGGCTTCCGAAAGCCAATCCTTCGGCGGATTTTGAGCCCGGCCAAGTGGTGGGGGTGAAGAACGGATCCATCAGTTTGGATACGTATGATGCGGAAAAGGTGCTCGTCATTTCCACGCAGCCCATCGTATTGGGCAACATGCCAAAAGGCGATGAGTTCCGATATGAGAAGACGGCTTTCATGGGCCAAGTTCCCGTGCGTGTGATCGGAGCGGTGCACGCCGGCGATTACATCGTTGCCAGTGGCTTGAGCGATGGAAATGCGATGGCCATTGCACCGGATAAAATGACCATCAAGGATTTGGAGCGGTTCGTGGGCATGGCCTGGGAAGATGGATTGAACCCCTTCAAGAATGTGGTCAATTGTGCAGTGGGCATGCCCAATTCGGGATCGGAACTGTTTGCGGATTTGCAATCGCGAGTCGAGGATCAGTCCACGCGTACCGACCAGTTGAAGGACATGCTGTTGTTGTGGTCCAAGCGCCAAGGTGAACTGAACATTGCCGATGCGATGCAGACCGGCATGATCCCTCGCCCGATTACCATGCAAGCTGAGGAAATTGTTTGGTCCAAGCCCGGTTTTGATGATGTCGTCATCCATGAGTTGACTCCGGAAGCCATTGAGTTGGCGATCGACAAGAGTGTCAAAATCGCGAAAAACCAAGGCATGGCCAATGAAGAGCTCGACGCTTGGAAGGCTTTTTTGAACGGCGACCCTGCGATGCGGCGCATGGTTTCGCAAACCGTAGCTCAGCGGTTGAACGATTACAACAAAATGGCTGTCCAGGCGATGATCGATTTTGAGGGCAAAGACGTAACACGGGTGCGGTATGTCGAGCGTGACGTGCCCGCTTGGGAATCCGAAAAAGCTGCGCCTGAGCGCGATGCGAAAGGCAAAAAGTGGCACTTCAAGCAGTGGGGAGGCAGCCGCACGAATAAGAAATAACGTTTGTAACCTTTTCTGCGACGTACCCGTTCAATGGGTATGTCCGTTACAAAACGCTTACGGTATGTATGGAACGCGCTCCGCTGGGCTCTGCTCTCAGAGCGTGATCCGTTTCAAGTGCGCATTGATGCATGCCGTGCCTCTTTGTATGCGCTGACACGCCAGGCGCGTGATGCCGCGCGTGATACCCAGCGTGATGCGTTCCGAGAATTGGCGCGCGCTGAATTGGAGCAAATCGAAGCCCTGGAACTCGAGCGGATGCGGTTGTTCATTCATGCAGCTGCAGGCTTGGCGTTTTTGTTTTTGGCGTTGAGCTGGGCGGTTTTGGCGTTGCTCGTTTGAGCCTACCCTCGTCATCGATCGCTCGAAGTTCGACGTTCGCTATGGTTCGGATTCGTTTTTCGACAACCTCGGCGACAACGTGATTTTGGATGAGTTTACAGTGAACATCCACTTGGAATTGTTGTAATTGAAGTAAACACTTTGACGATGGAAAAGCCAATCCCAGCGGGCAACGCCCCACAAATGGAAGACCTCGAAGCCGGCAAGACGTACGCGTGGTGTTCGTGCGGTAAGTCGGACAGCCAACCTTGGTGCAACGGCGCCCACCGCGGGACCGGCCTCGCGCCGAAGGTTTTCGAAGCCGATGCCACCCGCAAGGCGGCCATGTGCACCTGCAAGATGACACAAACCCCGCCGTTTTGCGACGGCTCCCATCGTCAGTTGTGAAGTCGATTTTTTCATTCCGCCGGTTGATTCCGATTGCGCTCATTGCAGTCGGCAGCGCCGGCGTTTCTTTTACCCGCCTGCCTGAATTTTTCGCCATGTCCCCCGACGCGCAATACGTTTACCACGCCGCCGATACGCGCGGCCATGCCAACCACGGTTGGCTCGACACGTACCATTCGTTCAGCTTTGCCAATTGGCATAACCCCGA
>Ga0233451_10002374_pt1 | contig 17195 bp, 14 predicted proteins | sample 011ome_29_FD_183052 | JGI IMG/M metagenome (GOLD analysis project Ga0233451, IMG submission 183052) | Coastal salt marsh microbial communities from the Groves Creek Marsh, Skidaway Island, Georgia - 011504CT (spades assembly) | ecosystem: Environmental > Aquatic > Marine > Intertidal zone >...
CGGTTATTAATAGTTAGGACCTTCCTAACTATTGCTACGGGGCCGTCTAAACAGTCTTCAAAGTATTAGTAGTGCCTGCTCAGATTTGCGAGCGGTTAATCTGTAGCAAAATTTCTATATCATCTCTAAAGATTTCGTGAGGAGCCGTTTGTGAAAAATTTGGGATTAGAAGTTGTTCAAACTTTAGATGTTCCGATAGGTTTATTTTCCGATGGACCGGAACGGCAAGTGACCGTTGCTCAAGTCGCATTAGCTGATCTGAATGCAGACCATACTGTCGATTTTGTGATGTCGATAAATTCTAAGGGATATGGTGCGGGGCCAGATGGTAACGGCCCTAAAACAGAAATCAAGCCTAATCTGTTTGCGTAGGAGAAGACGTGGCTTTACTCAGTACTGGTAGTTATCAAGTAAATTGGGGGTTGGCGTCTTTCGCTGCAGACTCAGGGTCGGGCAGCCTATTTGATGCGATCGACCTAGATAACAACGGATATACTGATTTTTTGTTCGCTGATGCCGTCTATCCACCTAACGATTTGCGCGAAACAACCGGCGACATCATTTTGCAGAGTGCTGAAGGGTTTACACTCTTAAAAAATGCCTTTGCAGGAACGATCCATCCACGGGAATTTGTGTTCTCTGACTTTAATAGCGACGGAGTTTTAGATTTTTTTATCGCCGCTCACGGTTATGACGCCTCGCCATTTGATGGTGAATCTAATGTTCTGATGATCAGTCAAAATAACTCGTATGTAAGTCAGCAAACTGAATTATTTTTGCCAAACGGATTTACTCATTCGGGAGCAGCTGGAGACATCGATAACGATAACGATAGCGACTTCATCTCAGTAAACCTTAACCCCCAAGTTCTTTTGTTTACGAATGATGGAGATGGAAACTTCACTAACTCAAGTGAACTCTTGCCTGAGACCCTCTCCAGACCAGGTTCGATATTTAAGGCAACAAGCTCATTACTTCACGATATCGATGGCGACGGTTACGTTGATATTTTGCTGGGAAGCGATCATTCACGAGGAACTCACCTCACTATTTATTTTGGTTCAAGCTCTGGCAGGTATACCGATAGTAATAAATTAATCCTACAAGATTCTCCCGTAGAATTTGGTAATCAAATCGTTCTCGATATTCTCGCTATGGACATTGACTTAGATGGTGACGAAGACCTCATAACATCGTTTACAAAAATGGATTCTTTCTATGCCGGAGCGGGCCATCAGGTCTACGAAAATTTAGGGAATCGTGAATTTGAAAATATCTCAAGTAAGTCGCTCGGTTCTGCTCACTTTGATGACGCCTACTCATGGGTGCAGTTTTTGAAAGTGGTGGACTTCAATCAGGATGGTATCGATGACATCTTTCTTCAGCCGACTTTTTGGCAAGATGCCAATATGGATCAGCCAATCGTTCTACTAGGCGGTGGGGATAGTACATTCTCCAGCTTGGCTAAAGGTGATTTAGTTGATTTAGAGCGTGAATACATCCTTCATTATGTACTGCCGAGTTTCCAAAACGGTCAATTTAGCCTCCAAGGAGGCCAGTATTATCAAGGAAAATTGCTAGTTCATGAAATTTCTATCGAATCCAATCCAGTAGTGGAACTTGATGCAAAGATGTATAGATATATGGAGCTGGGAACCTCTCGCGACGATTCTTTAGAAGGCGACGACAGAGATAACTTATTAATCGGTGGCTTGGGTAATGACGACCTACGGGGTGGCCTAGGAGTCGATACGGCATTGTTTTCTGGAGGACGGCAACACTACGTAATTACTCGAACAGCAACCAATATGTTTGTGCAAGATCAAAGAGATTTTGGTTACGGTGTGGATACTCTTGATGCAGTTGAGCGTTTGGAGTTTGATGATCTGAACCTCGCCATTGATATTGATGGCTCTGCCGGCCTTACAGCAAAAACTCTCGCGGCCGTCATCGGTGAAGAGGGCTTGTCTAACAAAGAATACGTAGGCATCGGTTTACAACTCTTTGATGCTGGTCAATCGCTTGCATCTATCTGTGAACTGGCATTAACAGCCGTCGGTGCAACGACTAACGAAGCAGTAGTCAGTCTTCTCTACACCAACCTATATGGCGAAGCACCAACAGCAGATGTAGCACAGCCATTCATTGATGCTCTCAATAATGGTGAATACAGCAAGGGCGTCTTAGCAGCCGCTGCAGCTGAACTGACAGATGATCTTGGAGTCATTGATTTGGTTGGGTTGGCTGAAACAGGGATTGAGTACGTCTAGAAGCCCTTTTTCAATGGGAATTAGCTAGGTTAAGAAGGGTAAGGAATACCTGAGTAGCCTAGACAAGCATTACCCTCTCTAGTTCCCATTCGTATCAGGCCATCCATCTATCAAGTACCGGGGTGTCTAAACAGTCTTCAAAGTATTAGTAGTACCTGCTCACACATGCAAAAGGCGAAGTTGATTGGGGTGGTCGGTTGGAGCCGAAATACGTTGAAACAGCACTTCCGGGCGCTGGTTGAGCGCGGCACCCTGAATCAGCACGGCAGTGGTCGTGGTGTCTGGTACGACCTGCGGTGATTCTGTCGCCGTTGGTTACATTGCAACGCGCGGTATCGCACGGAGTCTGGGGTTCTTTGGCGGGCTAACTAGACGGTGCGGCGCACCGTCTATTCACGAAACTAAATCCACGACCAGTTGCTGGTGCTGGGGTTGAGAGGGGTATCTGTTTCAGAAACGATACTCGCTTTTCTATGGAGCGTCGCGTCCCAAGTTGAACGATACTTCGCTTGCGCGTCCATTAGCGTCGCTTCCATGATCATGACTGCAATTCCAACGAATAATCCGATCATTTTGAAACCAGCGATCCGTCGAGATGTCTCGGATGTTGATCGTCTAAGAGTAGTTGGACGAGATCGTGATATCCGAGATTCGCAAAATCCCTGTTCGTCGCTTTTAGATGGTGTGCTGTGTTCATCGCTGCTTGCATCCTCCGAGCTTGGAGATAGGCATTGAAGAGATCAGCAAAAAAAGCGTTGACTGGTTTGATGAGTTTTGAAGCATCAAAAGTTGGTCGACGTAGCGGTGTATCTGCGTACATTGGAGCGTTCCTTGTGAGAAATGATGGACATATGTAACTTTTGGTTACGAATTTATGTAGACGAAAGTATACATTATTGGTGCGCCGCATCAATCCTATTTTTGAGTTTTTCTGCTCTTGGCTGAGATCATCAGTTTTTGATGTATGAGGAAGACCTCTGCAGATTTTTCGAGGGGGCGTTTGAAAAGCATTTTGACGACCTATTCGTCTGATTCGCTTGAATTTTGAGTGAAGTCAGGCAATGCATTAATGAGTGTGAACAGATGGCTCCAGACAGGCCTATTGATCAGTAAGCCCTCAGAGCATCGAGTATATGGAGACAACGATTCTGGTGTTGAAAGACACTAGGCGGATTTTGTTAGGCCACTGCGGACTGAACTGGATTTCGCTCCACCGGCTATGGTGTCGGTTCTGTCGGCTGATCCATCTCAGAGTCATTCGCATCGTTGGATAATTGATATGCCCAAGGTCTGATTGTGTATCATCATCGATGACAACTTCGGGATATCGTCTGCTGACTCGCCTTCTCATGACTCGGTAATGTCTGAACTGAAATCTTATCGACCACCGCAATGATCATCGATTTGACAGTATTCCGTGAGCACAGAGATTTGCACCAATGACCAAGGACTCTTCCATATGACACTGAAGGACCAGTTCCGCTTTCTGATCGGCTACTTTTGGGTCGCCGATCGTTCCGATTTACGCTGGCGATTGATTGGTGCTTTGGTGTGCTTGTTTTTGGCTAAGTCGAGTAACTTGGCAACACCTTGGTTATTAGGGCAGACGGTCGACACCTTGGATCGAAATGAAGTGATGGATGGATGGCTTCTTGGCGCTCTCGGTTTGGTGTTTGCTTATGCGTTCAGTCGTTTGGCCGCGCTTGTCTTTTCTGAAGGCCGTGAGGTGTTATTTACCTCAGTCTCACAACATGCCATTCGGACATTGACCGGTCACGCATTTACGCATTTGCATCGGCTACCACTGCCTTTTCATCTATCACGACAAACGGGTTCGCTTGATCGATTAATCGAGCGTGGAACCAAAGCAGTCGATTTTTTGCTTCGTTATGTCGCCTTTAATGTCGGCCCAACACTCATTGAATTAGTCATCGTCTCGGGGATTGTCTGGCTATTATTTGGTGGGTCCTATGCGGCAGTGATCGGGCTTTCGATGCTCGCGTATATTATTTTGACTCTGCAAGTGACCACCTGGCGACTGCGCTTTCGGCGAACCATGAATGCCGCAGATAATAAGGTTGCAGGCCGTTTAGTCGATAGTTTTGTCAATATTGAGACAGTTCGGCTGTTTGGAAATGAAGACTATGAGTCACGGCGACTGGATGAGGGATTAGCGACCTACGAGACCGCGGCGAATCAGAGTCGGTTCTCGTTAATGCTCTTGAATTTAAGCCAAACGTTGGTTGTTTTAGCGGGAGTGACCACTGTCTTGGTGATGGCGGCGCTTGATGTGCAATCAGGGATCCTGACCGTTGGTGCATTTGTGACATTGAATACCTATATGCTGCAGGCCTTTCAGCCGCTAAATTTCTTGGGAAGTGTGTATCGCGAAATTCGGCAGTCGTTAATCGATATGGAAAATTTATTTGAGGTGTTGTCTGAGCCTCAAGAGTTTGAAGAGATTGGATCCGAGGCATTACCACAAGGCTCAGATGTCGTTTTTTCGGCTATTCGATTTGGCTATCACGATGACCGAGAAATCTTGAAAGGGATCAGCTTAACAATTCCTGAAGGTCAAACCGTCGCTGTGGTGGGTGAAACGGGCAGCGGAAAGACCACCTTGGCTCGGCTTTTGTTGCGATTCTACGAACCAACCGAGGGAGTGATTACCATTGGCGGTATGGATATTCGGCAGGTGTCGCGAGCGGTCTTACGGAGTCGGATCGGTGTGGTTCCTCAAGATACGGTCCTGTTTAACGAAACGTTGCGCTATAACATCAGTTATGGCCAGTTAGATGCGTCGGATACAGAGCTCGAAGAAGCGGTGAAGACCGCCGGCCTTGAGTCCTTTGTGAATGCCTTGCCAGCGGGTCTAGAGACGGAAGTGGGCGCGCGCGGGCTGAAGCTTTCCGGTGGAGAGAAACAACGTGTAGCCATTGCGCGGGCTGTGTTGAAACAACCATCAATCATGGTGTTCGATGAGGCGACTTCATCGCTAGATACGACGACCGAGGCGGCTATTCAGGCCAATTTAGAACGTGTCGCCGCCAAACAAACGACCTTTGTGATTGCTCATCGGTTAAGTACGATCACCAAAGCTGATCAGATTATCGTGCTCTCTGGTGGACAGGTGGTCGAGCAGGGACGACATCAGGAGTTGATCGGCCAAGGTGGTCTTTACGCGAGGCTATGGGAAGCCCAAAGCCAAGATGGTTGATCCAAAACAACCGAGTCCTTGGGAAGTCAGCGGAAGATCTGTCCGAACCGATCGCCAGTTGATTCATTGAATCCAACGTCAAAGCGACGTGACCCTGCAGTCATGCCGCCGTTCGCTTTATTTCATCGTCGGCATAGAGAACTCAGCACCAGCACGCAAACCGGTCGGCCAGCGAGCAGTGATGGTTTTCATCCGTGTATAGAATCGAACACCATCGGGGCCGTGCATGTGCAACGGACCGAACAGACTCCGTTTCCAGCCGCCGAAACTATGGAAAGCCATAGGCACTGGAATCGGAACGTTGACGCCAATCATTCCGACCTGAATGGTTTCGGTGAACTGTCGTGCGGTATCGCCATCGCGGGTAAAGATAGCAGTTCCGTTGCCGTACTCATGGTCATTGATCAGCTGTACGGCTTCTTCGTAGTTCTCTACACGGACCACGGAGAGGACAGGACCAAAGATCTCCTCATTATAAATCCGCATACCAGGTTTGACGTGATCAAACAGGGTTGGGCCGACAAAGTAGCCATTCTCATGACCAGTCACTACAAAGTTTCGCCCGTCCACAACCAGAGTGGCTCCTTCTGAAACCCCTTGATCAATGTAGCCGAGGACTTTATCTGCGTGTTCACGGGTGACTAGCGGTCCCATATGTGGCTCGTCGGCATTCATCCCAGAGCCGACTTGCATGGATTGGATTTCTGCTGTTAGGTCAGCGATGAGCTTGTCAGCCACCTCGTCACCGACACAGACAGCGACAGAGATTGCCATGCAACGTTCGCCTGCAGATCCGTAGGCTGCACCCATCAGCGAGTTCACCACCTGACTTGGATCTGCATCCGGCATGATGACCATGTGATTTTTGGCGCCACCGAGTGCTTGAACACGTTTTCCGTGAGCGCTGGCGGTCGAGTAGATGTATTCGGCGATCGGTGTGGATCCCACAAAGCTCACTGCCTGAACCCGTGGGTCGGTCAACAGCACATCAACGGATTCTTTATCGCCGTTGACGACGTTGAAGACACCATCAGGAAGCCCGGCTTCTTTGAGAAGTTCTGCCAAGCGCATCGGTGTGGACGGATCTTTTTCCGAGGGCTTCATGACAAAGGTATTGCCGCACGCAATCGCCACGGGGAACATCCACATCGGTACCATGGCCGGGAAATTAAAAGGACTGATCCCCGCACAAACACCCATGGGCATCATTTGGCTGTAACTGTCCACATCGCGGCCCACGTTGAGGCTGTGTTCACCTTTTAAGAGGTGCGGAATGCCGCAGGCGAATTCTACAACCTCGAGACCGCGGGTGAGTTCTCCTTTGGCGTCTGAGAAAACTTTGCCGTGTTCTAAGGTAATGAGTTCTGCCAGTTCATCGGCATGGCATTCAATCAGCTCTTTGAACTTAAACATGATGCGTGCGCGATTCAGTGGCGTGACTTTACTCCAGGATGCAAAAGCCTCTTCGGCATTCGCGATGGCAGCACGTGTCTCGTCTGCCGAGGAGAGTGCAACACTGAACCGTGCCTCACCTGTTGCCGGATTGTAAACAGTCGCTGTGCGATCCGAGTGCGAACTCACTCGTTGGCCGCCAATAAAATTCCCTAATACCGTCATCGTGATCTCCCGATTCATGCAGTGATTCGATTAAATCGAATCAAAACTGTCGCTTCAAGAGCAAATAGTTGCTTTTTGATACAACAAAAATGATATATCTTGTGGAAATGAAACACCGATCCATGAATTGGGAAGACGCCCGTTATTTTCTGACAGTCGCCAGAGCCGGACAATTGGGTAAAGCTGCTGAGCAGTTAGGGATTTCCGTGATGACTTTGTCACGACATCTCAATCAATTACAGCGACGCGTTGGGGCCACGTTGCTTACTCGGCATAGTAAAGGCATGCAGTTAACCGATGAAGGCAGTCGATTGGTTGATTATCTCGAACGGGCAGAAGCCGAGATTGAGGCGTCAGGTTCCATTTTTGAACGAAAGGGGATGTCGGTTTCCGGGACGGTCCGTGTTGCTGCTCCTGAAGGCTTCGCGCTGAAAGTGCTGACACCGCAGTTGGGACGTTTATTCGATTGGCATCCGGATGTCGTCGTTGAGATTGTGCCGCAAACCCCGGGATTTTCCCTATCGCGTCGCGAAGCCGATATTGCCGTCATGGTGGGCCGACCAGAAGAATCTCGTCTGCAGTTTGAGAGTCTTGGAACCTATGGATTGGGGCTCTATGCCAGCGACGAGTATTGTCAACGATATGGTGTCCCCAGCTCGATTGATGCGTTGGGTGAGCATCGCTTGATCGGCTATGTTGAAGATCTGTTATTCAGTGCGCGGTTAAACCTCGCGCGAACCGTCTGGAATGACTGGCAGTCGAATCTCGCGATTTATTCACCGATTGGTCAAGTCGAAGCCGTACGCTCAGGGCTTGGCATTGGGGTGTTGCATGAATTTTTATTAAAGGATCTCCCCCCCTTAGTGGCGGTCTTGCCGGAATTACGATTGAGTCGCGAATTCTTTTTAGTCTTTCATCCCACCACTGAGCGGATTCCGAGAATCCAGGCGGTACTCGAGTTGTTGCGCGGACTGCGGGGATCGCTCTGTTGAGGGTTTGACTACCGGTTGGAGAAACAAGGAGGTAGACTCTGGTCTCTTTGGCCATTAATCACAATTCATGTCAGATACTGCCTCGCAAACCATCGATACTGCTTGGGACACCTTGTTTTCTGCGCTCGACTATGACGAGGGTAATCAACAGGCACGTTGGGCAGAAGAGGTCGAGCGTCGCCTCAAAGAGAATGGCCTGACCTATCAGGCGCATACCTCTAAGCATCATCAAAACCGCCAGGGCCAACTTGATGTGGTTCCCTATTTGATGAATGAGTCGACCTTTGAGCATTTAGCGCGCGGATTGTCGCAGCGGATGCGGTTTTTCGAAGCGTTATTGAGTGATATCTATGGGGAACGGCATTTACTGGCGGATGGTTCGATTCCAGCGGATTTACTGTTTGCCAATCCAGACTATTTGATCGAAGCCCACGGACTGAATCCACAAACCCCTTGGGTCAGCTTTTTGGCGCATGATTTAGTGCGCGATGCGAGCGGTCAGTGGTTTGTCCTCGGGCAAAGTACTCGTGCTCCTGCGGGCCTTGGCTACGTGCTTGAGCGTCGTCTGATCATGTCGCGGGTCATGGGCTATTTATTACGCCGCATGTCGGTCAAGCGTTTATCTGGGTTTTTCAGAACGTTACGACAGTTTTTGCGCGCCGACAGTCGTGATCAGGATTTATCGATTTTGCTGACTCCCGGTCAATCCGTTGAAAGCTATTTTGAGCACGCATTTTTAGCTAACCATTTGGATTTTACATTGGCCGAGGGCGACGACCTGACAGTCCGTGGTAATCGGTTGATGTTAAAGACCTTAAGTGGTTTGCGTCCGGTTTCTGGGGTGCTGCGTCGAGTGACCGATCAAGATATTGATCCCTTGGAATTAAATGGCTTCAGTCGACAGGGAACACCAGGGTTAATGGACGCTGTCCGCCGTGGCGGCGTACGCATGGCGAATGTACCGGGTTCTGGAGTGATCGATTCACCATTATGGATGGGGCGGCTCGAAGGTCTGTGCCAAAAGCTGTTGGGTGAAGATCTCATTTTGAAAACCCTTCCGGCTCTGTGGTTGGGTGATCCCGATGAGCATGAGGAGTTTGAATCACTGTGGCCTGATGTCTTGGTCCGTCATGCGTCGGCATTTCCGGCCGGCGAGTCGTTTGTGGTTCGGGATCTTCCGGATGCCGAGCGTCAAGTCCTGAAAGCACGCATTGATGCCGATCGACCGAGTTGGGTTGCCTGGCAGGCGATTGCTTTAGAAACCGTGCCAGTCGCAGAAGGGACAGCCCGAGGTGAAGCCCATGCCGTCTTGCGGATGTATACCGCTCAGTCACAAGATCAAAAAGTGGATGTGATGCCGGGTGGACTGGCCTCTTGTAACCATGATGCTTCTTGGGCGCAACTGCGGCCGAACACCCCCGAGCGATACAAAGACCTGTGGGTGATGGGTATGGAGCCTGACAATCAGTTGTCGATGTTTGCGGAGATGGATGCTCCGACGCTTGGTCCCGTCGATCAATCCATGACCCCAAGCAGGGTCGCTGATGCGATGTTTTGGCTCGGGCGCTATGTGGAGCGAGCCGATGGTCTGACTCGATTGGTCCGTGAGGTCTTAGCTGGCGCCATTGATACCCGTACGGAGCGTCAGCAGGCTGCGTTGTGGTTATTGGGGTCACAGTTCCAAATCGACACGCTGAATTTTGAGAATGCCGCCGCCGAGATCCATCAACTGGTGTTCATGCGGACCGCCGTCGGCGGATTGAGTGAATTGATCAATGCCATCATGCGAAACGCACGAGCGACTCCAGACTTTTTGAGCGACGATGCCTGGCGTGCTTTGGTGAATCTTGAACAAATGATCGAACGAATCGGCTGGATGAAACACGCTGATGCGGGTCGATTATTGGATCAGGTGGATGCGATTCTCATGCAGTTGGCAACTTTCTCTGGACTCAATAATGACACCATGAGTCGAACCTTCGCGCATCGCTTTATGGATATCGGGCGACATCTGGAGCGGGCGAGTAAAACACTGATGTTATTGAATTACGCGTTTCAGAGTCTGAAACCACAGGACATCAATCAGTGGGAACTGATTTTGGAAGTGACCGATACGGTGATGACCTATCGGCGCCGATACCGGACGCGGCTGCATCCGACTGCGATCTTGGATTTGCTGCTGCTCGATACAGAAACACCCAGAGCCATTGGGTATTTAGCTCAGCGATTGGAGCATTTGGTGCAGGGATTACCGGTGCAACAGTTGGTCGGGCGGAAGACTCAACTCCAGCAGCTGGCGTTTCGGATTCATGCGAATCTTCAGATGTCGCAAACCGATGATCTGATGACGATTCAGGGATCTCCGAAGAAACCCTTATTCGACACGCTAGACCAACAAATTGACATCTTATCGAGCCTCAGTGAGGCCATTACTCTGGCGTATTTCAGTCATGCCGATGTGCCACAACATCTCGTGAAGGTGAGCTGATGCGGTATCGAGTCAGACATCGTAACCGTTACCAGTATGTGCATCCGGTGAGTTTAAGTCACAGCCACGCCACCTTGTTGCCTCGGGATACGCTCAACCAGCAGGTTCTCAGTGCGCGTTTGACGATTTTGCCAGGAACTGACGATGTGCATGAGCGCCAAGATTTGTTTGGAAATCGTGTGTCGCGGTTTTCGATTGAAGAGGTCCATACTGAACTCAATGTGTTGGCTGAATCTGAGGTTGAGGTTCGAGCCAATCGTGTCGATTTGAGCCGAGACCTTGATGTCACTGATCAATCAGGGATCCCGGCGAAGACTCGCTTATACTGTCGGCCGAGCCTCTATGTGCCGATTGGCATCCCGGAGATTCAGCAATTCGCTGATCAATGTTTCACTGACGGTTATGGTCTCATTGAAGGGACGCGCGCGCTCAATGAGCGCATTTTTCATGAATTTGTGTATGACCAACATTTTAGTGATGTCGAAACCCCGGTTGAGTTGGTGTTGTCTGAGAAACGCGGTGTTTGTCAGGATTTCGCCCATTTGATGCTCGCTTGTCTGCGGTCGAAAAGGATTGCTTGTCGCTATGTGTCTGGATACCTCGAGACGGATCCGCCAGCGGGTCAACCCAAATTGATGGGTGCCGATGCCTCTCATGCTTGGGTCAGCGTGTTTGTGCCGGGGACTGGCTGGATCGATTTTGATCCCACCAATGGTCTGTTACCTTCTGATCGCCATGTGACTCTCGCTTGGGGTCGTGATTACGCCGATGTCGTTCCTCTGAAAGGATTAATGACCGGTGGAGGCCAACATGCCCTGGAAGTCTCGGTGGATGTGACGCCTCTCGAATAAATGCCTCGATCAGTTTGTAGAGCAGGTAAACACGGATGAGTGATCTTTGGTGCGCGCTTGGATCGCCTGATGCAGTGCCAAGGTTCGTTCTGCTTCTTCGACGTGCAGATTCTCGATCAACTGTCCATCTAACACACAAAGTCCTTCACCTGCCGCCATGGCTCTTCGCCACGCATCCATGATCGATCTCGCCCGCTCGATCGCATCACTTGATGGCGCGAATACCTCATTTGCCGTGTGGATTTGTGAGGGATGGATCAAGGTCTTTCCATCAAAACCAAGGCTGCGACCTTGCTCACACTGCAGTTGGTAGAGCTCTGGATGATCAAGGTCTAAGCACACGCCATCCAAGACATCGATGTTCGCTTCTCGTGCCGCTAACACGCAGTGCGAGAGCGCATGGATGAGACCCTCTCGCCCGATGGAGGGAGGGACGCGAAGGCATTTGGCAAGATCTGAGGTGCCGATCAATAAGGCCCCAACCCGAGGGTGCGCAGAACAGAGTTCGCAGGCATGGAGCACTCCTTTTGGTGTTTCTGCCATTAACCAAAGCTCAACATCGGGACGATAGCCAAGGGCGTCCATCTGCTCGCCGAGCGTGAAGACATCCTCGGCCGACTCCGCTTTGGGGACGACTAAGGCATCCAGTGCAACCTGATGGAAGGCTAAGAGATCATCAGCCATCCATTCGGTACCAAAGCCATTGAGGCGAATGGCGATCTCTCTGGGGTCAAATCCGCCGTCGATGAGTGCCGCTCGTGCCGTGGATCGTGCTCTCAGTTTAGTATCAGGGGCGACTGCGTCTTCCAGATCTAAAATGACCACATCGCAGTCGAGTGTTTTTGCTTTCGCAATGGCTCGCTCATTGTGGCCAGGCATGAAGAGTGCGCTACGACGAGGGGTCATGATCGATCCTTATGGAGAGGGGTTGGGTTGGCTGACATGGATCGCCTCGATCCCCTCCAAGACTTCTTGCGATAACACCAAGCGATGCGTATCAATATTTTCTTTGAGCTGCTCTAAGGAAGTCGCGCCGATGATATTGGAGGTCAGAAACGGTCGAGAGGTCACGAAGGCGAGCGCCATTTCCGTGAGCGTCAGGCCGTGCGCTTTCGCGAGTTGCGCATAGGCTTCTGTTGCGCGGGTCGCCTCAGGATTGGAATATCGACTGAAGCGATCAAAGAGTGTCAGCCGCGCACCCGCTGGCCGCGCACCTTCTAAATATTTTCCGGATAACACCCCAAAAGCGAGAGGCGAGTAAGCCAAGAGTCCGACCGATTCCCGATGCGCAATTTCCGCTAATCCGATTTCGAAGGTGCGATTGAGAAGTGAGTAGGGATTTTGAATAGAGGCAACAACGGGAAGACCTTCACGTCGGGCAATCTCTAGAAAGGTCATCACACCCCAGGGTGTTTCGTTGGACAGACCGATCGCGCGGACTTTACCGCTGACCACCAATGACTCGAGCGCGGTCAGAATGTCATCAATCGGAGTTTCCTCCGCGTCTTGGTCGTGAGTGTATCCGAGTTGGCCAAAAAAATTGGTTCGACGATCAGGCCAATGCAGTTGATAGAGGTCCACGTAGTCGGTCTGTAATCGAGCTAAGGATGCATCAATCGCTTCGTCCAGATGCGCTTTGGTGTGTCTTGGTCCACCCCGAAAATAGTTAACCCACTCCCCTGGCCCACAGGCTTTGGTGGCGAGGATCAAATCGTCACGCCGGCCACGCTGTTGCAACCAGGTCCCGATATACTCTTCCGTCCGACCTTGCGTTTCTGCTTTGGGCGGAACCGGGTAGAGCTCTGCGGCATCAATGAAATTCACGCCACGTTCATCACAGGCATAGCTGAGCTGCTGGTGGGCCTCGGCTTCCGTATTCTGTTCACCCCAGGTCATGGTGCCGAGACAGATCGAGGTCACGTTAATACCGGTGTGTCCGAGTGGGCGTTTTTCAATCATGGTTCGCTTCTCCAAAATGATTAGGTGACATTATTGAGCATCCATTCGCCTCAAGGCTTCACTTAAGGTGGCGGGGCTACATCCAAAATTCAAGCGAACAGCAGTCTCTGATCCGAAGGGTTTGCCTGGTGACAGTCGCACGCCACGTTTGGCAAAGTGTTCAGCGATATCGGTTCGCTGATGCGAATCAATCCATGCCAAAAATGTCGCATGACCGGTGGTGACCTCAAATTCTGGATGTTGAGCCGCCCAGTCGAGCACCGTTTGGCGATTGGTTCGAAGGGCGTCTAGGAGCTCATGATGCCAGTCCCAGCCATCACGGAGGCAGGATTCGGTGACTGCGTAGGCTAGAGGTGTGACATGCGGCATGGCGATCTGTGTGTCCAAAAACCGTTGGCGCGTGACGGGTTCAGGAATGATGGCGACGGCGCAGCCGAAGCCCGCAACATTAAAGGTTTTCGTCGCAGCCATCAGTGTGATGGTGGGCTGAGTGGTCGGGGCCATGCGACCGAGAGGGATGTGTTGGTTGTCATCAAGAATCAAATCTGCCCAAATTTCATCACTGACAATTAGACTGCCATGGCTTGCGCCGATGCGAACCAATTGTTGGATTTGATGACTTGAATACACGGTCCCGCCTGGATTCTGAGGGTTGCACCATAAAATGGCTGCAGGTGCCTTCAGTGCCTGTAATTGATCATCCATGTCATCAAACGACGGTTCGAGTCCCCCTGCTTGACGATGGAGTCTGATCGGATGATGGGTGCGTTGTTCGATCCGAGGGACAGTTTGAAAATAAGGATAGGCTGGGCTTGGTGCAAGCACATGCCGGATGTCTGGGTGGGCCATCAGTGAAAACCGCATCGCGGGTACGACGCCTGCGATGGGAACAATCCAGTCGGGATCGATGTCCCAGTCGTGTCGAGCCTGAAGGTGTGTCACCCAGGCATCGCGGAAGTGTTTTGGCTCAGATCCGTAACCAAAAATTCCGTGCGCGACACGCGCCTCAATAGTTGTGGTGACGCATGGAGGAGGCGCGCAATCCATATCAGCCACCCACAGTGGGAGTTCCCGTTCAGGGAAGCTTGACCACTTCAGGCTACTAAATGCCCGTCGCTCAGTTGGATTTGGATGCCAGTGCATGCGGTGATTGCCTTAATGCCAGAATGAGACCAGTTGCGATGAGTCCACCGGCAACCCAATGATGATAAGACAGCGATTCGTTCAAAAACAGCGAGGCTAAGAGAACGCCGTAAAACGGCATCAAATGGATGTATTGGCCTGCGACCTGCGCTCCCAATTGACCGACGCCATAGTTCCAGCACACATAAGCGCCGAGTGACGCGAAGATGGCGACATAGCCGACCGCGTAGAGTGTATCGAGTGTCATCGGCAGGGGCGCTTCATCCAGCGGATTGATCGCTAACAATAGTCCGTTGAAACAGACGCCAAAGAGAACGATGTAGGCTAAAAATCCAAGACCGGATAAACCACTGGGTTTCTTTCGGAGGGTCAATGAGTACAGAGCCCAGCCGATGGATGAGCTAATCACCCATAAATCACCGGGATTGACGGTCAGCCCCTGAGATTGTCCGCTGAAAATCAGAAAACTGACACCCAACAATGAGACCAAAATGCCAAGCCCGCGTCGGAGGGTCAGGGAGTCGTTGTAAAACAGAACACCAAAGAGCACGATCCAAACGGGGATCGATGAGTTGATCAAGAGCGCATTGGTGGCTTCAGTGTCACGAAGGCCCAGATACAGCAGTACGTTAAAACTCGCGACTGAGAGCAGTGCCAGCACTGTCAAGATCGGTAAATGATTCAAGATGATGGGAAGTTCTTGACGAACCCTTGAGTAGGCAAAGGGCGCAAGTAAACACAAGGCCAGTAACCATCGATAAAACGACATGGTGATGGCGCCTAACTCCGCAGAAAAAGCCCGGCCGACGATGAAATTACCCGCCCAAAATAAGGGCGGAAGTAATAACACCAAATAGGGCCAGTAACGCCCCATTAATCTGCAAGTCGACGGTATTTGACGCGTGTTGGGATCATATCTCCGCCTAAGCGTTTCTTCCGATCGTCTTCGTATTCGCTGTAGTTGCCTTCAAAGAAGGTGACCTGAGATTCGCCTTCATAGGCCAGAATGTGGGTCGCGATTCGATCCAAGAACCAACGATCGTGCGAGATCACCATCACTGTCCCTGGGAAGGCTAATAGTGCCTCTTCAAGCGCGCGTAAAGTTTCCACATCCAAGTCGTTGGTCGGTTCGTCGAGCAGTAGGACGTTACCACCTTGTTTGAGTGTTTTTGCCAGATGGAGTCGATTCCGTTCACCACCTGAGAGGTCTTTCACGAACTTTTGCTGATCACCACCTTTGAAATTGAATCGACCCAAATAGGCGCGACTTGGGATGGTGTAATTACCAACGGTGATGTTGTCTTGCTCATCGGAGACTTCAGCCCAGACGGTTTTGGACCCATCGAGGGTATCGCGAGACTGATCGACAAAGGCCAATTGGACGGTATCACCCAATTCCACCGTTCCTGAATCGGGCGTTTCTTGTCCAATGATCATCTTAAATAGCGTGGATTTACCCGCACCGTTACCACCAATGACACCGACAATCGCCCCGGCTGGAACGGAAAAGCTCAGATCGTCAATCAGCATTTTGTTATCAAACGCCTTGTTGACATGATTGAACTCGATCACCTTGTCACCCAATCGAGGTCCAGGTGGAATATAGATTTCCTGAGTCTCATTGCGCTTTTGAGTGTCTTGGCTTTGCAATTCTTCAAAGGCTTTGAGTCGAGACTTGGATTTCGCCTGACGTCCTTTGGCATTTTGCCGAACCCATTCCAGCTCGCTTTTAATCGTTTTCTGACGAGCATCTTCCGTCTTTTGTTCTTGCTCAAGACGTTTTTCTTTGGCGTCTAACCAAGTGGAATAGTTGCCTTCAAACGGAATGCCGCGACCGCGATCTAGCTCGAGAATCCAACCGGCTGCATTGTCTAAGAAGTAGCGATCGTGCGTGACTGCCACGACAGTGCCATCAAAATCGACTAAGAAGTGCTCAAGCCAAGCCACTGATTCTGCATCTAAGTGGTTGGTGGGTTCATCGAGCAACAACATATCGGGTTTTTGCAATAACAAGCGGCACAGTGCGACTCGACGTTTTTCACCACCGGAGAGGTGCTCAATGCTTGCATCCCAAGGGGGGAGACGCAGTGCATCTGCGGCTTGCTCCAGCATCCGATCGAGCTCCCAACCATTCACTGAGTCGATTTGGTTTTGAAGCTCACCTTGCTCCATCAACAGATCATTCATTTCGTCGTCGGACATAGGTTCAGCGAAGGCCGCCGAGATCTCATCGAAACGGGTCAGCAATTGTTTGATCTCACCAACTCCTTCTTCGACTGCATCGCGGACGGTTTGTGTTGGATCGAGCTGTGGCTCCTGCGGTAGGTAACCGACATTGATCCCTGGCTGTGGCCTCGCTTCACCGTCAATCTCTGTGTCGGTGCCAGCCATGATTTTTAAGAGGGTCGACTTCCCTGAGCCATTGAGACCCAGAACACCAATCTTGGCGCCTGGGAAGAAGGAGAGAGAGATATCTTTTAAGATTTCACGTTTCGGGGGAACAATTTTGCTGACCCGATTCATCGTATATACGAACTGTGCCATACGAAATAAAGCCCTTGGAGTGGTGGAGTTGAACTATTTGAGCGCTAGTTTGCCAGAAAATTGCTCAACGATGAGCCTGATGCCCTATTTCTTTAGATTTCTAGTTTGAAAATA
>Ga0233451_10002379_pt1 | contig 17187 bp, 10 predicted proteins | sample 011ome_29_FD_183052 | JGI IMG/M metagenome (GOLD analysis project Ga0233451, IMG submission 183052) | Coastal salt marsh microbial communities from the Groves Creek Marsh, Skidaway Island, Georgia - 011504CT (spades assembly) | ecosystem: Environmental > Aquatic > Marine > Intertidal zone >...
ATGCGCCGGTCCTACCAAAATCAAAAGCCCGCCTTTCGATGGGTCTTTCAGTTTTGGACGTTTGCTACAAATGTGCTTTGGCCAACTTCATCAGCCCTTTTCCCACAATGCTCAAAAGCCTCAAAAGGCACTATGATTCGCCTGACTGAAGCTTTTCGTCATACTCATTCCCGCTAATAACGCCGCCCTCACGCGCGGCTCTCCCTTGATCATCAGGACGCAGGGAGCTCTGTAGAAAATCAATGCGCTTCCACGCGGGAAAAGGTTGAGCGCCGTCACTGGTAGGGACATAAGGTGAAGTTTCTACCCGGGTGTGCTTATGAATATAACGCGCGCAGTTGATGAATACCTTGTCCACATGCGCCCTAACGATCAGATTCGCACCTGGGTAACGCGGTAGCAATTCATCGTCACTACTGACTGTCGCCGTAGCCTGGATCCTAATTCGGTTAGGTGTTTCGAAATCGATAAACAAAAGGCCAATTTTCGCAGTGTCAGCAATATTACCCATGGATAGAAACATGCCGTTGCCGTCATAGTTCGGGAAGGCAATCGTCGAAGAATCCAATACCGTAACAATTCCCGGAGGTCCACCTTTGTGGGACACCGTAGGACAGCCTGACGCATCCACCGTGGAAAGAAAAAAATAATCTCTGGATTCAATAAATGCTCGGTGCATCTCATCCAGCTCATCCCGCACTATCGCCGCTTCGAGGGCTGCGGCGAGTGGCAAACTGTCGAACTGCGCCTGCATCTTCTTCTGCGATTCCGTATAAAAATCCATCGGAGCTCTCCTCTTATTTCGGTTGAGTACCAAGGTAGCGCTAGAGGCAAGGGCAATTGAAGACAATCCGCCTGAGGCTGCCAAATTTTCAAACCTCTGTTTTTATTTAACTTTAGTTTTTCAAAAATAGCGAGTTTTGACCTGTTGCTGGGCGTGGAAACTACCTTATAACGGCAGTGATCAGGGACTTACTCTTCGTGCTTCGTGTTTTGGGGGCTGTGCTTGACTGTTGCAGGTGGTTAAATCGACGTTTGGTGCTACACTCTTTGCAACCCCTTTCTGTCTGACTCTCTACGTGCGGATGGCCATCATCACCACAGGAGTCAACGCTATCACTGTATCGGTTCAAGATTTTGTCGACTTGGTAGAGCCTCAGAAATGAGGAAGGCCAATTACTCTTTTGAAAAAAGGCAACGCGAAATAGCCAAGCAAAAAAAACGAGAAGCTAAGCGCTTAAGAAAAACTGAAAAGGCTGACCAAAGTGATAAAGAAGAAAACCCCTAAAATTTCGTCGGAAGCGCAGCGTGATGCGATAGCTGAGGAAGTTGCAACGTTTTTGAAGGCTGGTAACGAAATCAGCCACGTACCATCTGGTGTATCGGGTCTAGATCCAATGGGCCGTGGTAAGCCCACAACACATGGGCAACACAAAAAATAGAAGTGTGAAATTCTGCCGCTGGCGGAGATTTAAAAAAATAACTACATGAAATTCCACGCTGACAGGCTAACTGAACTGCAGGTCCAGTCGACATAATCAGTAAGGATGTCGGCTCTGAACAGGCCGTAACCATTACCTGTCCGTTGCATTTTTCTTGCTTGCCAAGGCCTCCCAATCCAACCGTTGACAAACTAGACTGTGGCGGTGCTCATCAAGAGAAAATCAGCCTTTGGGACACCAACCCTCGTGGGGAGGCCTGTGTTTATGCTCCACCAATTTTTAGTGACAACGCTCTTGCTCGTCTCTGCCGCTGCTTATAGCTCCAACCAAGATACGGTAAGACGCATCGCAGCCGCACCGGTCGATGAGTGGTTCTATGGCGTGGGGAGTGAAAAAAATACATGGCTGGGAGGTCAGCTACCCAACGCTCGGGGGGTAGAAGTGCCGCAGGGCGCCATAGCGAAGCGTAATGGCGGCTACGTGTGGGCGATGACTGCAGCTGGCAACAATCTTTGGTTTTCGTCTCTCAATAATGGCTGGTGTGGCTGGATGATGGTGTCTTTGAACATCCTTCCGAGTCAAAGTAGTCAATGGGTCTGCGAAACCTATAAGTCTCAATTCTCGGGTGAAAACATCTACGGGGACAGCATCGCGGATGCTAGTACGGCTGCTTTCATACAACGTGATTGGCGACCACCGCAAATATTTTGGCGTACCAGTACGTCAGGGGTTGTGCACGAAGTAACCTCAGATGATCCCTCGCTCCAGAAAATCATCTCAAAAAGCTTCGGCTTCAGAGCGGCGGGAAGCGCAGATGGCGTCGTCTTTATGGCTTCTAATCCGCTTGTTCGGTCGGACGACGCGGTCTTCCTGCTCGCGTTCGATGGCACAACCGGCGAGTTTATTCAGGGGACAACTCTTAAGAACTACGTGAACGTTCGGCGATTCCTGACCTTGGATCACGAAGACGGCAGCACCGGCCTTTACTTGCTGGTGGGCGCCGAAATGCACTCCTCCGACTACCCCAATCATTTGTTGAGATGGACAGGCAGTCGGGAGCAGCCCTTTCAGGCCGCGTCGGGACACCCAAATACCCCGGGCTTTGAAGTGGTGGGCGATCTGCAGGACGCCGGCGTGGGGGCTGAGCTACTGTCGTATTCGAATCGACTTCTCGTCACCACGTGGGGGGGTGAGAATACCGCGGCTGCGTTGCTTCAATCGAATCCTATTCCCCCAAACGGCTTCACACACGATGCCCGTGCTCGCTTCAAGAGTGTTTTCAATATAGCGGACTTCGAGCCGGATCCGATTATCGCCAAGGCCTGGTTATTGGGCGCTATCGAGGTTTATGAGGATAAGATCTACTGGGGCACGATGCACCCGGGTGCGCAGGCTTTTACACATCTGATGATGAAACACCCGAGCGTTTTGCTCTCAGCGGATGAAGCTGTAAGAAAATCCCACCGACAGACGCATTTGTTCCGTACCGATTTAACCGATCCAGACGACCCTGTTACCGAGTTACTTTATGGTGAGGAGCGCTATTGGGTCTATGACAACGGTCACTGGCGTCAAAGAGGGAACTTACTGGGTCTGTCGCCACTGTTTGGCAAATCAGGCTACGGGAACATGTTTAACGAGTACACATGGACGCTCAAAGCCTACGGAGAAAGCTTGTACGTTGGGACATTTGATATCTCCGGCCCTATGCAACTTTTTCGCAGCGGTATCGATTGCGCCATCACCTGTTTCGCTCTCGAGTCACTCGCGGCTGAGACAAAGGCCGACAACGAACAGCCGGGGTTCGATCTTCTAAGATTCGACTCCGCCGATAGCCCCGCTGTCGTGGTTACCAATAACGGGTTTGGTCATGTGACAAGCACAGGGGTCCGCAACGCTGTTATTGTCGACGACACTTTGTATCTAGGCACTGCCAGCTCAGCAAACCTCGACTCAGCCGGAGGTCAAGCGGGTTGGGGGTTATTCGAGGTAAAGAAGCCACTGGCGGCGGGCAATCTGCCTCGACATTAGCCCATCCTATTCTCGTGGATGTCTTCGGTGAGATTCTTCTCTAGCATTGAAAATAGCTTTTGCACTGAGGAATTCCCTCCGCTGTCACCATTGGCATCGAATTGCCAAAGCTCGCCATCGAGGTCGGGGTTAGCAAAATATACAATGCCGTGCCGAACGGGATCTGTGGCTTTTTGGCCAACAACCCGATGTGTCACGGCACCCACAGGACGTGCTGAGTAAGCAGTGATAAAGCGCAGAGCTTCACCAAAATTGATCACAAAATGACCGGGTAACACCGGTACGTCTTGAAAGGCGCCGTCGATCTCAACTTGGAGCCCCGGTGCAATTGCATCAAGTATCGTGACGAAGCCGTAATCGGTGTGGGGCCTGAGTCCCCACGCTGACACGTGGGTATCGTAGTGCACAAAGTTGAGAAAGGCCGTTCCGGCGCCAGTGGCATAACCGGCTGACGCGCGGCCCCACAGATTTTCAGGAATACCCGACTGATGCAAGACTTCACGGATAATGGCGATACCGAAGCTGTCGAGACAACGGCCAAACTCGGCAATATGCTGGGGGTAGTGCAGGTCCCAATGATGGCGACGGAGTGCCAGCTTAGTTTGCTGGTTGTTCTCTAGCGCAATGAATCCCTCCAGCTCACCATACTGGGTAATGGCACGATAAGGGCTGTCGGCGGCGAGGAGCGATCGACCAAAATCGCGAGGGTCCTCGAGATTCAACTTATCAGGCGTCTTAAGATAAAAGACACCCAGATTCCAGGCACGGTCAAGGTCTGCAGCGGACGAAAAAGCCAAGCGCCCTCCACCCCTGCTGTCATCAGGCGCGACAGCAGCAATTGGGATGCTCTCGATAAGCCCGGTCGTACCGCTACTAGATCCCATACCCACATCCCCATAAACGGAGAGGCAACTACCAAAGAGCCTGCTTTAGGCCGCCGACTGACCCTCTCGGTCTTTCAGCATGCTAAGAGCGGTGTCTTCAATCATGTCTTCCTGCCCGCCAATCATTTTCTTGCGCCCCAGCTCTAACAGAATGTCTCGGGGTGGGATGCCGTATTTTTCACCCAAACGATTCGCATGTAACAGGAACGTGCTGTAGACCCCCGCATACCCAAGCGTCAACGATGACCTGTCGATGCGCACGATATGGTCCATCATGGGAAATACCAATTCTTCGGCCATGTCCATGAGCGCAAACATATCGCAGCCGGTCTCAATGCCCATGCGATCGCACACCGCCACAAATGCCTCCAGAGGGGTATTACCCGCTCCCGCCCCAAGGCCTGCCACCGAGCAGTCGATACGACTGGCTCCCGCTCGCACCGCCGCAATCGAGTTAGCAATACCCATCCCGAGGTTGTTGTGGCCATGAAATCCAATCTCGGTACCCGCATCGAGGGTATCCCGCAACGCGGCCACATACTCGGTAACATCTTCGGGCAACATGTACCCAGCCGAGTCGGTGACATACACGGTTTGCGCCCCGTAGGATTCCATTTTCTTCGCTTCCTCTGCCAGACCGCTCGCAGTGTTCAAATGCGCCATCATCAAAAAGCCCGAGGTATCCATGCCTAGTTCACGGCCACAAGCAATGTGCTGGGGAGAGGTATCCGCCTCGGTACTGTGGGTTGCTATATGCACGCTGCGAACGCCATGGGCATGCGCGACGCGCAATTCATCCATCGTGCCGAGGCCCGGTATCAACAGCACCGACATCACTGTGTTGTTTAATACTGGCGCCACCGCGTCCCAATATTCTTCATTGCTGTGCAGCGCAAAGCCGTGCTGGAGCGAGTTTCCCCCAAGACCGGCGCCGTGCGTGACCTGAATCATAGGTACGCCCGCGTGCTCCATCGCCTCAGCGAAGGTCCTCATTTGATCCGTAGTGATCTGCTCTTTCTTTGCATGCATACCATCACGCAAACACATGTCATGACAGATGACTTTTCGTCCGTGTAAATCCGATTTGCTCATACCGCCTCCGCCACTAATTTCAGCTCACCGCTGAGTATTTTTTCGGCATACATCTCAGCTGTGCGCGCCGCCGCCGCCGTCATGATGTCGAGGTTTCCCGCGTAAGTAGGCAAGTAATCACCCAGTCCCGCTACCTCCATAAAGACGCCCACTTTATTGCCCTCGAATACTGGTCCATTCACCAGACGGTAACCGGGAACGTAATGCTGCACTTTTTCAATCATCTCCATGAGCGATGCTGTGATCTTTGCCTCGTTGGGCGCTTCTTCGGTCATGCAATAAATGGTATTTCGCATGATCATCGGAGGCTCCGCCGGATTGATAATGCAAAGTGCCTTACCCTTTTTGGCACCGCCAATGGCGCAGACTGCGTCTGACGTTGTATAGGTAAATTCATCCAGGTTTGCTCGCGTCCCGGCTCCAATCGAGAGCGAAGCAAGGCTGGCGATAATCTCCGCGTATTCAACGCCCTGTACTCGGCTTACGCCGTATACAATTGGGATAGTCGCCTGACCCGCGCAGGAGATCATGTTGACGTTCATGGTTTCTGCGAGCTCGTCCAAATTTACTGGTGGCACGCACAGGGGGCCAATCGCGGCGGGCGTCAAATCAACCATGAACACGCCGTGAGCGTTCATCTTTTCTGAGTTCTCTTTGTGCACATAAGCCGAGGTCGCATCAAAGGCAATCTGGATGCCATCAGCCACTAAATGTGGCAGCACGCCATCGACACCGGCCGCCGTAGTTTTCAGCCCCATGTCGCGCGCCCTGGCAAGTCCTTCGGACTCAGGGTCAATGCCCACCATCCATACCGGATCTAGCACTTCACTGCGTTTGAGTTTGTAGAGTAAATCAGTCCCGATATTTCCCGAACCAATTAACACGCATTTTACTTTTGACACCTGGACGATCCTCTCTTCCTGGGGGCGTTTAAAGTCTACTATTCTAGGCCATCCTCAAAAAAAAACCTCGTCCACTTGAGTAGCCTTAGGACACGGCCAAAAACCACTTACTGCGCCGTCTCAAGACACTACGGAAACACAGGCCTCGAAGGGCCCTACCTAATACCGCGGCGGCTCTGCGGATAGGCCGGCTAATGCATTTGAATGCGCGATTATGCAGGCGTTTAGCGGCTTCTTGGCGTAAAGTCTCCACCATACGATCGTGCGAGAGCCCGATAGGACTCATAGCCCCGCACACTGAACCAACAGAATAAAGCAGGAAAACTGATGAACAACGATCTCATTCGCCAACTCGGTGACACGCTGTACGGCGCTTTAACGACCCAAACAACCGTTGCGCCCCTCACCGAAACCCATCCCGACATCACTATTGAAGATGCCTACAAAATATCTCTGCACCTGCTCGAGCAACGCCTCGCCGCTGGCGAGCGGGTCATTGGCAAAAAAATAGGTGTAACCAGCGCGGCCGTCATGGACATGCTTGATGTTCGCCAGCCGGATTTTGGTTTTATGACCGATGCGATGCGTTACGACGGTGAAATGCCGATCTCAAAAACCTTAATTCAACCCCGGGCAGAAGGTGAAGTCGCTTTTCTACTCAAAAAAACCTTAACCGGGCCCGGCATTACCAATGCAGACGTTATCGCAGCCACCGAAGCCGTTGTTCCCTGTTTCGAGGTGGTCGACTCCCGCATTCAGGACTGGAAAATAAAAATCCAGGACACCGTGGCTGACAATGCCAGCTGCGGGTTGTTTACGATCAATGAAAATGCCGCACTGGACCCGCGCAACATAGATCTCGCGGCCTGCGAAATGGTTGTTATCAAAAATGGACAGACAATCTCGACGGGTACAGGCGCCGCGGCAATGGGCAGTCCCGTCACTTGTGTTACTTGGCTGGCCAACACGCTGGGGGAATATGGCATTTCCCTAAACGCCGGGGATATTATTTTAAGTGGCAGCCTTGTGCCCTTAGAACCAGTAACTGCGGGTGACGTCATGACCGTTCAAATTAAAGGCATGGGTGAATGCACGGTACATTTCACCTAAAGGCGCGGCTCACCTCAAAGCGGGACTCTCCTAAAAGCGGGGCTCTCCTGAAAGCGGGGCTCTCCTGAAAGCGGGGCTCTCCTGAAAGCGGGGCTCTCCCAAAGTGCAGCCGCCGATGATTGCCATGCCATCGACTACCCCACATTGCTCGGTAATCGCCTTATTATTTGACCTCAAAATGGAGTCAAACAGGTCTTTGACGCCTCGATGTGATGTCGTGCCCTAGGGGTACGGTTGCGTTCACGCGGACGACAATCCATTACTTGGACTGAGAGCCACGGTGGGTGTACTCTCATTGGAAGGCACAATAACAAAGCCCGCGGACCGTCGCTGCCTATGAACGTGAGCCAACCAAAGCCAAACTTTTTTTATGGGCTAATAGCTCTGGTCTGGGCTGTCGGGCTATTGCTGAATCCAGTCCCTGTTTCCGCAGAGGAGGCGCTCGACAGTAACGCGGCTCCGATCCCCACCGTGGATATCAGTTCCGCCGCCTCGTTGGCAACATTATCGATACTGCGCTGGCGTGATGAGGAAGCAAGCACTGCCTTGACCGACCTACCTCCTGCCAGTCTTTGGACCGAAGCTACCCCGAAGTTTGCTGCCAAAAAATATGGTCGCGAATGGATTAGGTTCCGCCTTACCAATAGCGGAGAAGATCGCAAGCCGGCGGTCATAAGCTTCGATGAGGTGTTCCCAGAAGAGGCCAACTTCTACAGCGTCATGGCGGATAACAGTATTCGCGTCATCGAAAGCGGGCTACAAACGCCAATTCATAAACGCACTATACAAAACCGCGTTCCGGCGTTCGAGATCTCGCTAGCGCCGGGCGAAACTCGGGACATATTTCTCTCATATCGAACTCGACTTGAAGCGCTGCTGGGTGTGCAGGTGCATAGCCCTGTCGACTTTGGTACCTGGGTAGCTCGTCAAACTGCAGGATTTGCATTTTTTGGGGGCGGCGCCATTGCCATCATTATCTTCAACCTCTTTCTCTTCGCTTCGTTACGCGAACCGCTCTATCTGATTTATTCGCTACACGCGAGTTTTGTTGTGCTTTATGTGGCTCGCTTCAACGGCTATACCTTCTATATTTTTAATACGCCAGAGAGTCACTATCTCCTCGCCTGTACGACGTGGCTACAGGCCATGCTCCTTGTCATGTTTACGCGCCGGCTACTGGAGACAAGGAAGTTAGCGGGTTGGATCGACAAGGGCATGAAGGCCGCGCAAATTTGGTTTGCCGTCGTCGGGGTTGTCACCCTATTCAACATCGATTTTCACAGCATAGGCGTTCGAAGCTCGCTGATACTAACCCTGAGCTTTTTGGGCGTTGGTATTTACAGCGGCATCAAGGGAAACCCAATGGGCATATTTTATACGATTGCCCAAACCCCCTATCTTATTGGTTATTTTTTATTCGCGGGTCTAAGCATCGGGATCTTTGAATTTTCACTCATCAACCGATACGGCTACATCGTGGGTACGTTTTTCGAGCTGGTGACATTTTCGCTTGCGCTTGGCTATCGATTCAGGCTGTTAGAGCGCGACAAGTTCGACAGCCAAGCCGACTTGCTTGCGCTGCAGGGGACACTGAACGAGCAGCTGCAGCTGCAGGTCACAGAGCGTACCAGTGAATTGGCGTCAGCTACGGAAGCACTTCGTCGCATTAACAGTGACTACGAAGCACTTTTACAAAATGTAAGAGTAGGCATTGTCAGCATTGGCAACGATAAAGAATTCGCCTTTACCAACTCGGCTTACCAAACTCTTGCCGATCACATTTCCGGATTGACTCCTGCGATTCATCGATACCTGGATACACCAATAACGACTGACATTGAAGAACTGATCATTCCGAAGAATGATGGCAGTGAGTTTCATTTGCTGGTCAATTCAGCTGAGCGATTCACGGGGGACGGCTCCCGCGAGGGCTCATGGGTGATAGTGACCGACGTCACCGCGATGCGCGCGCAAGAAGCCAATCTCAACCATGCGTCAAAGATGGCAACGCTCGGTGAGATGTCTACCGGGATGGCACACGAGCTCAATCAGCCACTCAATGTCATCCAGCTCACCATGGAAAACATTAAAGTGGCGCTTCAACGAGGCAAGGCCGACACTGCGTTCCTTGAAGCAAAATTTGAACGTATCGATGATCAAGTCCAACGCGCTTCAAAAGTCATTTCACTGATGCGCACCTACGGCCGCGTGGCGCCATCGACCTTCGAACCTTTTGATATTACCGAGTCCATCAACCGCGTGAGTGACCTCATGCAGGATCAACTGCGACTGGATCAGATCTCACTCAATATCATCCCCCCCGGTGAACAGCAGCCACTCGTCAAGGGAAGTAGCAGCCAGTTCGAACAGGTTCTGGTGAACCTCATTACCAACGCCCGCGATGCCATCTCTAAACACACAAAAACAGGCGGCACCGTCACCATCGCTACAGTAGTTTCCGCTGAAAAATGCTGCATAACAGTCACCGATACGGGTGGCGGAATTGCGGACGACGTGATGGACCGCATTTTTGAACCCTTTTTCACCACCAAGGCTGTTGGCGAAGGCACTGGCTTGGGTGGCGCCATCAGCTACGGCATTATTCAAGACATGCAAGGCACTATGACGGCCCGTAACGCGACAGAGGGAGCCCTCATCGAAATAACGCTGCCACGTTACATAGGCGCCCTCTAACGTCTGGAGCGTCTTTCAAAACTGCCAGCGTAGTCTCGAAGAGGTTGGTCAGCTATAGCTGACCTGCCCTGCAAAGCATCTAGTTACATTGCGGGCGAGACGCCTTGCTTTATATCCACGGTAAATCAAAGTCGCTCAATAATGATTGCAGGCGCCATACCGCCGGCTGCACACATGGTAATCAGCGCGTAACGTTTTTGCTGACGCTCAAGTTCATCCAGCGCCGTGCCGATGAGTATCGACCCGGTTGCCCCTATCGGGTGACCAAGCGCCATGGCCCCGCCGTTGATATTTACCTTCTCGCGATCCAAATCCAGCCTTCGAATAAAGCGCTCGGCAACGACCGCGAAGGCTTCGTTGATTTCCCACACATCAATGTCTTCTTTCTTTAAACCCGCTTTCATCAGCACTTTTTCGGCGGCAGGCACCGGTGCGTTAAGCATAAGGGTCGGACAATCTCCCATATTTGCCATCGCCACGACCCGAGCTCGGGGCGTCATCCCCGTTTTATTCATATAGGCCTCGGAGGCCAACAGAAGCGCGGCGGCACCATCAACCACACCCGACGAATTGCCCGCGTGATGGATGTGATTGAACTCAGTAATCTCTGGATATTTTCGCTGAATCAGCGCGCCATAGGTTGTACCGACTTCGTCGACCGGGATGTCGCGCAGCATGCTGAAAACGGTTTTCAGTTCAGCGAGGCCTTCTTTGGTGGTCTCTGGACGAGGAAATTCCTCGTGATCAAGTGCCACTGAGCCATCAGGGTTCTTTACGGTAATCAAGGATTTATCAAACCGCCCCTCAGCGATGGCGCGCGCCGCGCGTGCCTGACTGATCAAAGCCAAATTATCGACGGCATCGCGATCAATATCCTCAAGGGTGGCGATGGCGTCGGCACAAACCCCCTGCTGTGATTGTGGATGCATGGCACGGAGATCGAGGTTATCCGAGTCAATCATTGGTGGCTTGGTGGGGTCTGCGAGCTGTCCATGATAGCTCATCATCTCGGTGCCCCCCGCGATGACTAGATCCTCCATGCCGGACATGATTTGTGCCGCAGCAAGATTCACCGTGGTAATACCCGAGCCACAAAAGCGATCGAGCGTGACGCCGGATGATCGCACGTCGTAGCCGGCATTTAGCGCAGCCATGCGTCCCAAATCGCCACCCTGCTTCCCCGTCTGGGAAGAGGTGCCCCAAATGATGTCGTCCACCTCCGCGGTGTTGAGGTTATTGCGCTCCGCCAAGGCACTGAGCACTGTTGAACCCAGATAAGACGGATGTAAATGAGCAAGGGACCCCTTGCCGACCTTACCAATGCCTCGCGGGGTGCGGCATGTATCAACAATATAAGCATTAGTCATAATTTTCTCCGGAGGGTGCGCTGGTTTAAATCTGGACGGTCTGAGTTAAGCGGCACGCTACGCCGGCTTCTGGTGATGGTCAAGGGCAGACCCTTGATAAGCACTTGTCAGGAAGCGCGTAGATCGCTTGGTGAAAAACGATAGCCAGCGCCGCTGACAGTTTGTATCAGTCCGCTGTAAGCGGCGTTACTGTTTTGAAGGATCTTGCGCAATCGGCGAATGTGGACATCTACCGTGCGCTCCTGGACAGCCGCCTTATGTCCCCATAGCTGGTTCAGCAGCTTTGTCCGCGAGTGAACGTGATCGGGATTAGCCATAAAAAAGTGAAGTAGCTTAAATTCCGTGGGGCCTATCGCTAGCGCCGCACCATCTAGCGTCACCCGATGACTAACGGTATCCAAGGCTAACTCCCCAACGCGGAATTCACTTTGATTGGCACTAGCGCCACTTTTACGAAGCGTCGCCTTTATCCGGGCGATAAGTTCCTTTGACGAAAATGGCTTGGTGATGTAGTCATTAGCGCCCATATCCAAGGCCTGCACGACGTTGTCCTCCTCGGTTCTCGCCGTCAGCATGATAATGGGCAAATCCTTAGTGGCCTGTTCGTTGCGAAGGCGTCTCAATAACTCGATACCACTGCCCCCTGGCAACATCCAATCCAGCAACACAATATCGGGGGATACATCGTTTATGGCCGCGTAAGCTTCCTGAATGGTGCCGGCTTCTGCGCACTCAAAGTCAGCCGCCTCGAGCGCAAACCGAAGCATTTCACGGATGCTAACTTCGTCATCTACCAGCAGAACATTAGGGGTGGACATGACGAGAAGTGGCTCCAATCAGTTTTATGAGCCGCCATTTTGAGTGGATCGAACCGTGGGAGTCAATGAACAAGCGAAGCCGGGGGCCTCAATGAGACCACCCGGCTATTTATTGAGAAAATTAGCTACATTTTACAGCGATCCGGAAACCGTCCAGCCAGCCCACCATGGATCGGAACCGTCAGGATTGACTGCCCCAATGTAGTCAGTCGAGTCCAAATAGTCACCATCTGCCACCGAATCGGCATAGGCGCCATTGATGGCATCCCAGTCGAGGGGCGACAGACCGGAGGCTTCCGGAGCCTGAGAGCTCAGCAGTGCGTCAAGCGCCGCATCCGTCTCCACCACTGTCGATGCGTCAAAGCTCACGTTGGAACCCGACAGGCTGCCGTGGACACCGCTCCCCTGACCACAATCCTGGATCCAGTTGTTGATGACCAGAGCCGACCCAACAAGAGCCTCAGAACCGGAGCCGTCAACGTTAATACAAGTATCGACCGCTGTTTCAGAGGAGTCCGCGACGGTCACAACGGTATTGTGAAAGAACCCACCAGAGCGCTTCTTAAAGTTCAAGCTGTACGTCGCGCGATCAGCAACCTTATCGTTGATGATAATCACGTTAGCCAACGTCGGCTTTGATAGGAAGCCATCAGCTGAACCCTCGGTGTCCATCTCAAACGCTTCGCCTTTCGACGCGCCCTGCTTAACGATGATGTACTGCAAGTTACCCTGATAGCCTTCGTCCCAATCGACGGAATCATCGTTGTTGTTGGTAAAGACACCGTGCTTGACGTTGACGTTACCTCCGTAGAACTCAATGCCATCATCCGAATTGCCGTGAACTTGAATGTAGTCCATCTCGGTACCGCGACCAACGCTCACCAGTGAAATACCGTTGATTTCATTACCGGTTGAGAATTCATAGCCGCCCTCGGCTACAACGACATACCGTAAGACACCACTACTGTCGTCCGGATCATAGCCACCAGCAAAGCCAGACTCGCCCTCAGAGTCGATATCGCAGTAAGAACCACCCACAGCGCACTCGTTATGGGGCGCGTAGCCGTGCATGATCAGACCACCCCACTCACCGGAGCCATCAAGGCCGTCATCATCTGATGAAAACACGATAGGCGCGGACTTTGTTCCCATCGCCATTAATTTGCTTCCACGTGTAATGACTAGATTGGCAAAGGTGCCAGTCTTGCCAAACACCTTGACTCCCGCCTCGATGGTCAAGGTCACTTCGCGAACCGAAGAGCCATCGGCCAGAGAGCCATCGCCGTTAGTTTCTAGCTGCCCGTTGCCGTTGCCGACGGTCACGCGTCCCTCCATCAGATAATCAACGCCAGCCGTCAACGTCATATCGGAAGATATGGTGGGGGGCAGTAAACAGAGGCCCGCCTCAAGTTCATCGGTGCCCGCGGGGCAGGTAGCGACCGGGATGCTGGGGTTACCGACAGATCCTTCGACGGTCCAGCCGGCCCACCACACGTCACTGCCATCGGGATTGACAGCACCAATGTAGTCAGTCGCATCGAGATAGGACGCGTCGGCGACAGACTCGGGGTAGGCGCTATTAACCGACGCCCAGTCTATAGGACTCTCGAGCATGGCTGCCGATGCTTGAGACGCAAAGTTATCGTCAAGCTGTGCAGCAACGGCCGATATAGTGCCATTATCAAGGCCCGACACATTAGCCAGAACACCCTGATCACCGGAGCCTGACGCGCAGTCCTGGATCCAGTTGTTCAACACCAGAGCTTCGCCCACCAGCGCTTCAGAACCAGACCCATCGACGTTGACACAACTGGCCATGGCCGTCTCTGAATCAGGCGACACTGTCACTACCGTGTTGTGGAAAAACCCGCCAGAGCGCTTCTTAAAATTAAGGCTGTAGGTCGCACGATCCGCTACCTTGTCTGCCACGACGGTAACATTTGACAACGTTGGCTTGGACAAGAACCCCTCTGAGGAGCCCTCGGTATCCATCTCAAAGGCTTCTCCTTTAGACGCACCCTGCTTCACGATAATGTATTGCAGGTTACCTTGGTAACCTTCGTCCCAGTCGACCGAATCATCATTGTTGTTAGTGAATACGCCATGCTTCAAGTTGACGTTGCCGCCGTAAAACTCAATACCGTCATCAGAGTTTCCATGTACTTGGATGTAATCCATCTCAGTGCCACTGCCAACGCCCACCAGCGAGATTCCATTGATCTCGTTACCCGTTGAAAATTCGTAACCACCTTCAGCGACGACGACATAGCGCAACACGCCACTGCTGTCGCTGGCATCATAACCACCCGCAAAACCAGACTCACCCTCAGAGTCGATGTCACAATAGCTTCCACCCTCCGGACACTCGTTGTGTGGTGCGTAACCGTGAATAATCAACCCGCCCCACTCGCCGGAGCCCTCATAGCCATCATCATCTGACGAGAACACGATGGGCGCCTCTGCGGTGCCCATTGCCATAATTTTGCTGCCACGGGTAACAAGAAGGTTGGCAAACGTTCCGCTTTTACCAAACACTTCGACACCCGCTTCAATCGTGAGCGTGACCGCCTGCACGGCACTGCCATCTGCTAGGGAGCCGTCACCATTGGTCTCGAGTTGGCCATTACCGTTACCCACTGTCACCCGATCGGACATCAAGTAGCTGACTCCAGCTGACAGCGTTAAATCGCTGGACACGGTGGCTGGCAATTCGCACAATCCCGCCGTCACCTCGGTTGTCCCTTCAGGGCAGGTTGCTGGGGTTTCGCCGCCAGCATCGCCACCGCCTGAATCTCCACCACCAGAATCTCCGCCACCTGAGTCACCACCCCCATCAACTGGAGGAGGCGCTTCAATATTAATCGTGGTGCTGTCATCACCTGAACAGGCACCTAAGAGCACCAGAATTGATAATGTAAAAATCGTCTTCGTCGCTAGTTGCATCATGGTTCTACTGCCTCGCAAGAACGGTAAAGGGAAACGCGTTAAAACAGCCAATCGACGCCCAACTGCACGGAAGCGCCTCGGTTATAAATCTGGAAGACCTGCCCACCTTGAGAGTACTCAACTTCGTCATCTAACAGGTTCTCAAGCTTTGCCTTCAACGTCACAGATTCTGAAATATCGAATCGATAAACGATATTGAGATCGAGTCGCGGCTCTAAAAACACATCCGGCTGACCAGAGACGCCAACGTCCGCGATTGATCTGCCATTCTGGTTCAGCAAGATCGTTAGCTGGTGCCCGGCGCTAATGTTGTCGTAGCCGAAAATGAGGTTCGCCGTGTACTCAGGTTGCCCCTGTAGAGCACGTGCATCCTGATTGTTGGCCGTAACTTCAGATTCAATTAGCGCCGCATTGAAAGAGACAAATAGCGTTTGATCGTAGCCATCGCCCAGCATGAACTCGAAGCGTCCATCTACTTCGATCCCATAAAGCTCTGCCGATTCGGCATTTTGAAAGGTGCGCGAGTTACCAGCAGTGCCAGATGCCGCCTGAACGACTCGCTCAATTGGCTTGTCCATATCCTTATAAAAGAGCGCAATAGACAGGCTATCTATTTCTGACAGGTACCACTCCCAGCGCAAGTCGGCGTTGATGATGTCTGAAATTTCCAGGAAAGGATTACCCCTTACCCGGAAGTTAAATTCATTGTCATAAAAGGTGGCGTTGGCAGCCTCTTTAAAATCAGGCCGGGCGACTGTTTGAGATAATCCCAAGCGCAGCTGATGTGAGTCACTCACAAACCAATTCACCCCGAGGCTTGGGAGAAAACTGTCCTCGTCAATCACGGACTGGACCGCGCCCTGGGTTCCCTGCAGCGAAAAGGTGTCGGTGGTTTGCTCGTAGGTCTCATAACGGCCACCAATAAGCACCTGCCAACCGGCGGCAAAGGTGTGGTCGTACATTAGATAAGCACTGTTGTATTCAAGCTCCGCGTCGTAGCTGTCAGAGGCCAGAGTTTTATCGACAAACGCCAAGCCGGTATTAGGGCTGCTAGAAATACCTCCCTCTCCGCCGGGGAGGCAGCCGGGCTTCTCCGATCCGCTCTCGCAGGAATAAATAACGTCAGAAACCAACAAATTATTGGTACGTAGCAGGTCATCTCGCACCTGATTAACGTTAAATCCGTAAGTCGAACTTTTTGACTCTCGCTCTCGGTAGATCAGCTGAAAGCCTGTTTTAAGCTGGCCGAAGCTGGCGCCCGCATCGAAAACATCCCAGGTAAGATCAGCGGAAACATCGATGTTGTCATCAACCAGATCATCGTACCGCCGGATGATCGTACCGGGCTCGAGAATAAAGCCCTTGAATAGTGCTGCCTGTTGGTCGTTGGCCTGCTGGAAGTCGTACTGCGCTTTCAAGCCAGCCGGATCAGTAGCGCTCGAAGTCGCTGAAAAATCATACTCGCGTCGATCCGGCGCATACCGCTCTGCCTGGCTGATCGTGCCCTGCCACTCGAGGAAAAAGCTGCCGTCCTCGTTTAAAAAATGGGAGCCCAACAGCTGAGTCGAAAGATATTGCCGCTCTTCCCACTGTATCGTTTGTCGCAGCAAAGACTGGAATTCGTCGCCTTCTTGGCCTACGGATCGCTCGAGCTGGCTTGCGGTAACACGTGAAGCAACCGTATTCCATTCAAAGGTGTTGTTACCGATATTCCAACCAACTGACACCAGACCATTGGCCTCAATCGTGTTGGTGTACTGTCGATACAGAAAGTTGTCCGCCACCTCACCCTGGGATTCGTAAGTGTAACGCTCCCCATCGTCTTGCTTGCTCCACTCATTAGAGTAGTTAGCAGCGGCATACACGCCCAGTTCGGAGTTATCGAGCAAAAACAGGTTGCC
>Ga0233451_10002380_pt1 | contig 17185 bp, 13 predicted proteins | sample 011ome_29_FD_183052 | JGI IMG/M metagenome (GOLD analysis project Ga0233451, IMG submission 183052) | Coastal salt marsh microbial communities from the Groves Creek Marsh, Skidaway Island, Georgia - 011504CT (spades assembly) | ecosystem: Environmental > Aquatic > Marine > Intertidal zone >...
GCTCCTGCTGTATTTCTTCCCAATAATAGATTATTATTGGATACGTTTTGTATCTTCGCATAGGTTATTTGCGAATCAACAATATCTTCTGTTCTTATTTTATTTTGTGGCATTTTTTATGAAAAAGGTTTTTTTTATAAATAGGATGTGGACGGCGAAAATGGGGTGGACGGCGGATTTTTTTTTATTGTTTTCGCCGTCCACCCTCTCACTACGCCATATAATATGCAAATATGCTTGATCCATTCGCGGGTGCTGTTCCAAACGTTATCGTAGTTCCGCTTACAGTGTAATCAATACCATTATATTGAGCAACACCGTTTAAGAATACCATCACACTTTGGTTTGCTATAGGTGTGGATGCCAATGTATATGTTATATTGGAACCATTAACCAAACCGCTTGGGGTTTCCGCTTTCGGGGATAATGCAACCGATATAACATTATTGGATAATACAACGCCCGTGCCCAATGTAACTGCCGAAACATCCCCAGCAGCATTTCTAGCCATTAAGGTTGTCCCCGTTCCAGTTGATCCAGTCAAACGCATCGTACCAGCAACGTGAAGGGTTTGCGCTGGGGCATCGGTTCCTATTCCCACATTTCCATCATTTCTGATCATCAGGGAATTATTTGTACCCCCGCTATTATGAAATTGCGCCGTCCACCCTGTATTAGTTGTACCAGAACCCAAAACATGTAATCTTGCATTTGCTATTCCATCACCGCTAGCAATATAACTATTACCAGCAACCACAAATTGAGATCGAACTAACGATCCAGCGGGTATATTTATCCCAACATTACTATTATCTTGATTCAATATTAACGAAGCGTTACTACTTGCCCCTTTAAAAAATATTTGTTTATCATATTCAGAATATAATATTACAAATTTATTCGAGACACCATAATTAAAATTAATACCCCAGCTATCAAGATTTGAAATGCCTGAACCTACAATATTAATAGATGGTTTAGTTGCTGAAAGAGTTAAAGTGTTAGTTCCATATATGTCTCCGTTATCTCTAACTGAAAAAACTGATGTGGATGCACTATTTTGAATTAAAAAAGCACTTGCAGTTGAACCAGTTCCAAAAGCATTTATCTGTAATCTTGCACTAGGAGCACTTGTACCAATACCCACGTTACCGTCATCTCTAATCATCAAGGAGTTGCTATTACCGAGAACATTATGGAATTGCGCCGTCCACCCCGTATCACTACTTCCAGAACCAACAACCACCATTCTTGCTGTTGGAACATTTGTTGATCCAAGGGTAAGAGAGCCGTGTAGGTGGGTTTGAACCGTACTTGTATTACCAATTACCGTGGTGTTGGATCCAAGGCCGCGACCATTATAACCGACAACGACTTGGTTTGTTTGTCCTGAAGCTAAAGCTCTTGTATCAAAACCTATTAAAATAGAATCAGTAATTAAGGTGTTACCTGTTAATCCACCTGCAACATATCTACCTGCTTGATAACCAATTAAAGTATTATTTGACCCTGTTGTGTTTGAAAGCCCAGCATTTACTCCTTGAAATACATTATAAATCCCTGTTGTATTTAATGCTCCTGCGTTTGTTCCTTGAAAAAAATTAGAATGTCCTGTTGTATTATTTACACCTGCACTTACTCCTTGAAATATATTGTTGAAACCTGTTGTATTATTTAAACCTGCATCTCTTCCTTGAAATATATTATTAGAACCTGTTGTGTTTGAAAGTCCTGCGTTTGCTCCTTGAAAAAAATTAGAAATCCCTGTTGTATTAGAAGAACCTGCATTTACCCCTTGAAAAACATTCTGAATACCTGTAGTATTTAATCTACCTGCATTTATACCTTGAAATATATTACTATTGAAACTTGAAATTCTCTCTTCATAAACTGTTGTTCCAGCACTATTTTTACAGACAAAAGAAACTGAACCAGCAGTTATTACTTTTACAGATGCTGAAACAGTACCATTAAAATCTGTTGTTGGTGTCACAGTGAAAGCATCTGTACTAGTAGTTTTTGGGCCTACTGTTGTAGTTGTATTTGTACTGATACTTGAACTGGTATAGCCACCGATACTGAATGTTATACTACCAGTTGTTCTTCCTGATACTGTAACAACGACTTGGTAAAATTGTCCACTTGAAATAGAAGCAGATGATACTAAAGCAACCGTACTACCTGTAACATGAAGATACCCAGTAGCAAAACCACTTCCTGTCCAGTTTGTACCTGTACCAGTTGTTAACAATTCCGATCCCAAAATACCCCCGTCGTAATCTGTTGTTGGGTTTTGGAATTCCACAGAACCGACAACATCAAGATTTGATGTTGGTGTTGTAATTCCCACACCCAAACGGCTGTTAACATTATCCCAATACAAATTGGAACTACTTGTTAATTCAGTAGTCGAACCACTTTTCCAAAAAGCAACTTGTGTCGCTGTTCCCGAACCCGAAACCGTACCCGTTCCACCACTTCCACCAATTTCACTTACCCATGTTGTACCGTTATAATGTTGCATAACATTTAACGTGGTATTATAAACCTGAAGACCTGCTGCTGGTGTTGCAATGGCATCTCTTTCAACGCTAGTCATCCTCGGTGGAAGGAAGCCTCGTGTGGTTGAAGATAATTCTAATATTGACGATGCGTTTTGTGTTGTTGTGCCTATTGCTAAAGCACTTTGCAGGTAGTTTAGCGCTGTTCCTTCCCCGTAGAGCCCCCAATTATTTGTACCCCGTGGAGTGTTCCAATGGATTGTTTGATATTGCACTGCACCAGCAAGTGAAGGTATAGCACTTAACCCTCTAGTTATTCCAGTACCTCCATTTGTTTGGTTAATTATTGATCGAACGTAAAAAGCTGTACTAGTTGCATTCCCACTGGGCGGACTAAATTGCTCTGATATGTAAAAACAATAATTGTCACCGCTAGTCTGTGTGCTTGCCTCTCCTCTAAAAAGATATTTACCAAATGAAGCAGACTGACCTGTTGTACCGTTAATAAAAACTAAATTCGTCCCAGCCAAATCTGGTGTTCCTAAATTACTTTGAGGGAACCAAGTAGGAGATTCTCCAATCCTTCCAACTCGTACAGCTCCATTATCGTATACTCTTAATACAGATTGGTTATCTCCATTTATGGCTCTAATTATTTCTGTTGCCGATGTTGTGCCACTTCCCCTAACAACCAATCTCGCCGTTGTTCCTGTTGTACCAATCCCCACATTACCGTCATTTCTGATCATCAAGGAATTGCTATTTCCAAGAGAATTATGGAATTGTGCCGTCCACCCTGTATCGCTTGTATCTGATCCTTGAACTTGAAGACGAGCATTTGGAGAAGTTGTACCGACTCCTACATTACCAACTGAATTAATTCTCATTCTTTCACCGCCATATCCAGTTTGTGTACCATTATTCGTAAAAAATGATAAACGTCCTGACATAGAAGGTGATGTGTATGTTCCATCAACGTAACCTCTAATCATACTACCAGCAGAAGTCCCACTGCCATGATAACCGTGAAATTCAACTCCCCCCATTTCATCGTCTAATATAACAGCTAAAGGTGAAGCACTTGTTCCTCTACCTTTTCTGAAAGCAAATTCATCTGAAAACGAGTTTGTAGAATACCTGTCTACAAAAAAACTCTTTGCGCCATCAGATATTGCTTGATAACCACCAGTTGTCCTTAAATTACCTGAAATATCTAAGGAAACTAAAGGAACATTCGTACCCACACCCAAACGGCTATTAACATTATCCCAATATAAATTTGCGCTGCTTGCAAGGGAAGAAGATGTAGTACCAGTCGTACCATCCCAAAAAGCAATTTGGGTTGCTGTCCCTGTTCCACCGCCTGTTGCTGTTAAGGTATTATTAGATAAATTCAAACCACTTCCGACCGTAACAGCTGAAACATCTCCATCTGCATTTCTAGCCATTAAAGTTGTTCCCGTTCCAGTTGATCCAGTCAAACGCATCGTACCAGCAACGTCAAGGGTTTGCACTGGTGTTATGTTGCCTATACCTACAGTTCCACTACTAGTAATCCGCATTCGTTCAACTCCAACAGTATTAACTGCCGTTGCTGTAAAAAAACGAATTTCTGTTGGGCTATCATAAATACTAGTTCCTCCACCAAATCTAAAAGAGTTTGATGTTAGTGAATTATAAGTCTGGTAAATAATAACATCTTTTGATCCACTATATGAAGGTGCAATTAATTCCCCGATTTTATCTGTATTATTAGTTCTTGTCCCAGATGGAGTTAAAGATTCACCTAATCTTATTGCCCTACCCAAAACATCTAATTTGTAAGCAGGATTGTTTAATCCAACCCCCACATTACCATCTTCTCTAACAGTTAACATTGCAGTTCCTCCACTATTTTCAACAAGCATAGCTGTTGAACCAGTCGAAGAACCGCTTGCTCTGACAACCAATCTCGCCGTTGTTCCTGTTGTACCAATCCCCACATTACCGTCATTTCTAATCATTAAGGAGTTGCTATTTCCAAGGGAGTTATGGAATTGCGCCGTCCACCCCGTATTAGTATCATCAGCACCAGTAACCACCATTCTTGCAGCAGGAGAAGATGTTGATCCAAGGGTGAGATTACCGTGTAGGTGGGTTTGTGTTGTACCTGTATTACCAATAACAGTTGTGTTGGACCCGAGACCTATCGCTTGATCTCCTATGACAACTTGGTTAGTTTGACCTGTTGCTGCAACACGGGTATTTCGACCTATTAAAATAGAATTAGTTAATAGGGTATTTGCAGTTCCAGCTGATACTAATGAACCAGCAGATTGACCTATAGCTATATTAAATCCACCAGAATCGTTATTATCTAAGCTGTTATTACCTATACCAATATTATTAGTACCTGTGGTATTTCTATATAATGCAGCTGTACCGAAGGCTGTATTACTGCTACCTGATGTATTTAAGAAAAGAGCATTTTGACCAACAGCTAAATTAGAAAATCCTACAGTATTAGATCTTAAAGCTCTATTACCTATTGCTACGTTATAATAACCAGTAGTATTAGCTTGAAAAGCAAAATAACCAATACCAACATTAAAAAAACCAGTTGTATTTAAAACACCAGTATAAGCACCTACACCAACATTACCGTAACCACTTGTAGTGGCCCTAAACGAAGCTCTACCTATTGCTGTATTACTATGCCCTTTAGTGTTATCTCTTAATGTTTGATAACCAACAGCTACATTACCTTCAGCGTCAGATGAAGACAAAGATTGATAACCAACTGCGACGGAGTTATTAGGGTTTATACTATTATAAAAAGTTTCATTACCAAGACCTACATTACTTGTCCCTGAAAGCAATCTTGTTGCTGAATTTAAACCTAAAAAGGTATTTGTAGGTGAATTTCCAGCCCTTAATTCATTTACAATTAAACCAGAGCTGTTTTTCCAACTTTGTGTAGCAGTTGAAGCACTAGCAACTTTAATACTAATTAATAGAGTACCATTATAAGTGCTTGTTGGAGTTATAGTTAAGGAATCTGTTGTTGTAGCTTTTAATCCAAAGTTAGTAGTTCCAGTAGCGCTTATTGGATCTAATGGACTAAATCCGCCGAATGATAATGTATAATTACCAGTTGTATTACCCGTTGTTGTAATACTAATATGATAATATTCATCTATGGTAGGGGAAAAGCTATTAGATAAAGGTGTTGTATTACCTGTACTATGAGTGAACCCTATAAAAAAGTCACCAGTCCAACCAGTAGTTGTCCATCCGCTACTTGCTAATAATTCTGAACCTGTGATTCCAGCACCAGTATTTAAAGCAGATTTGATTTCTAGTTGGGTGGACGGCGAATTAGTACCCACACCTAAACGACCGTTCACGTTATCCCAATATAAATTTGAACTTCCTGATAAAGAAGTTGATGTTGAACCAGTTGTACCACCCCAAAAGGCAACTTGTGTTGCTGTTCCCGAACCACTCACACCGCCACCAGAAGCAACGATTGTTGAAAATGGAACACCTGACAAATCACCGTTTGCATCCCTACCCAAAGCCTCTGTTGCAGTACCAGCATTTCCAGTCAAACGCATTGTACCAGCAACGTGAAGGGTTTGCGCTGGTGTTGTGGTTTTGATACCTAAGTTACCATTCAAATAGTTGGTAGCTGTCCCAGCACCGTATAAACCAAAACCAGAGTCATTATTCCATTCAATTGATCTCCAATTAGGGGCGCTAATAAGTGACGGTTGAATATAAATGCCCCTAGTTATTCCGTTTGCACCACCTGTTTGATCAATACTTGGATTAACATTCAAGTATGTAAAGGTTCCTGTACCAGAAACAGGCCAATAACGAGGATTTCCAGATATGTAACTTGTAATATCAGAAGTTGCTGTGAAGGGGTTAACAGATGTAAAACTAAAACCTGTTAAATTACTACCACCATTTGTTTGCAAAGTCATAAATCCACTTATAACCCTAGCAGTATTAAACCTTACAATACCATCATCTTGTACAACAAAAGAAGATGTGCCACCACTGTTTTGAACTATTAAAGCATTTGAAGCTGCACTTGAACCGCTACCCCTAACAACCAATCTTGCTGTTGTACCACTTGTACCGATACCAACATTTCCATCATTTCTGATCATCAAAGAATTGCTGTTTCCAAGGGAATTATGAAATTGCGCCGTCCACCCCGTATCTGTTGTGTCAGCACCGTGTACCTGTAATCTTGCATTATTTAATAAATTACCTAATAATAAATTACCATTTATATAGTTAGGTGCAGTACCAGACCCATATAAGCCAAACCCTGAAATATTTGTCCATTCAACGCTCCTAAAGTTGGGTGAAGACGTTATTGTTGGATTTATTAAAATCCCCCTAACAGGTGCATTTGTGCCATTTCTTTGATCAATCGTAGGTTCAAATTGTATTCCATTATAGCTAATATTGTTAGTAGCTGTACTTGGGCTAAATATTCCCCCGAAATACAAATCATTATATACTGAACCTATTATATTATTTGTTGGATCGAGGTTTCTTGCTCCAACAAAATTAAATGCAGAAGATGTAACACCAGCTCCAGTTATACCTCTATTTGTTTCAACACTAAAAATATTTCCATTTGTAATTGTTCGACCCGTTGATATTAGTACACCGCTTAATGTAGTTTGAGTTGTTGATGTAGGATATATTATAATTCCTGAAGCACCACCTTGAGGAAACGACATTATTGGGTTATTGCTGTGAGCAAAATAAAGCCTTCCCGCAGTCCCAATTACATCATTTGTAAAGCTAAACGTGTTAATCCTAAATTCATGTCCAGCTGATCCTCCACCGATAAAAAGAGAACCTCCTTGTCCAGTTGAAACGTGAAGATCTGCTGATGGTGATGCGTTACGAATACCAACTTGGCCATTATCAAGTACAGTTAACAGATTAGCAGGAGTAGCTGCTCCGTTTTGAACTAGTAGTGCAGTAGTAGAAGATGTAGTTCCAGTACTTCTTACATGAAAACGCGCACTTGGGTTAGCAGTACCCACACCTAAACGACCGTTCACGTTATCCCAATATAAATTTGAACTTCCTGATAAAGAAGTTGATGTTGAACCAGTTGTGCCATCCCAAAAAGCAATTTGTGTGGCGGTTCCAGATCCCGTAACGGTATTTGGTGCGGCGATGATAAGGGCATTGCCATCATCATCGTATGTAACGGATATATTTGCACCCGCTTGAATCAGGGTTGAAACCCTATCATCAACGGCCTCGTTAAATCCTATATCTGATAATAATTCTGTCGGTGTTCTGAACCCTAACAGATTAAGATCATTATTTCCAGAACCAGTAAAAACGGCAAATTTTTGTGTAGCTGTATTTGGATTCTGTACATCTCTAACCAAGAGGGATGAGCGTATTACGGTTTCGTGCGCCATATTTTATTTTTATCTATAATTATTATTTTTTTATTGGTTTTTTCACTTCTTTCTCTTTAATTTTCTTTGAAAGTAGAAAGTTGTTAATATTATCTATAATTATTTCCTTATGAGATTTAAGAACAGTTAAATATTCTTCGTCGTATTTAAAAAATAGGGGATTCAATGTTCTATTATTATACATATAGAAGAACAAATCAATATTGGCAATAGCGTTTTCCGCTAATGCCAATTCCTTGATATTATTAATTTCATCAATAAAATATCTTTCGCTGAAGTTTATTTGGTTGAGGTGGACGGCGGAAGCTACGGCAAATTTCCAAAAATTCTGATTTTGTTCATTTACGGGGCATGAAAGGAAGGCCCATGCTAAATCGTCTTCTAATAATGATAAATCATAATGTTTTGCGAGGACATAGTATTTTTCCAAATCTTCCATTTTCAAGAATGAAAGATTGGAAGGCATCCAGCTTCTTTGTTCAAAATATTTTAGTTTTTGTCGGGGTTTTTCTTCGGGAATCAATTTATAGATTTCGCCGTCCAACCCAAAAAAACCATTTTTCTCTTCTAGTATAGAATCAAAGGCTTTTTCTATATCAAAGGTAAACATAGGATCAAGTGCTGTTACAATTCCTTTTTCACTTAACCCAAATCTTCCAGCACGACCACTTATTTGTTTTATTTCTTTTTCATTTAATTTTCTTACAGATTCGCCGTCGAACTTAGAATCCTCCAAAAAAACTATTTGGTGACAAGGGAGATTAATCCCCATACCAATAACGTCTGTGGTTATGAGAACGCTATTTTCGCCGTCCACAAAACTCCTTATCTGATCCCTTTTAACTTCAGGTGGAAGATTACCATATAAGATAGCAGCCTTCTTACCAAACTGCTGTAGCAAATATTTGTAATATAAAACATTTATCCTAGAAAAGGTTACTAAGATAGTTTTAGGTAGGAGCTTTTTTAAATTAACTTCTTTATTTGAAATTTCAAGCGGAGTTTTTCTCTCATATTCATGTATCTCATAAATATTGTTGGTCAATTCCAATAACTTTCTTAGAAGAGGGAGAGATTCTGGATTAGATATTACGTGGACTTCATCACAATCCAATTTCATAATAGCATCTAACCAAAATTTCCCCCTCTGTCTATCAGCAATCATAAAGCATTCATCTACAATGGCAACATTATAATGCTTTGAATAATTGCACATCTCTATTGTACAAGATGTTAGATTAGCTTGAGGTATAATTACTTTTTCTTCACCTGTTAACAACGAACAAGGAAAACCTTCTTTTGTTAATCTATCTTGTATTTCCCAAGCTAACAATCTTAAAGGGGCTAAATATATTCCATTATAAGATTTTTTCAGGGCTTGGACGGCGGAATATGTTTTTCCGCTGTTGGTCGGTCCTATATGTAAAACATAACGTGTATTTTTTGAAAACCACTTACCGTATATTTGCTCCTTAATTTTACCTTCGATTTCTAATTCTAAGTTGCTCTTTTTCATATAATATTAAATATGAAAATTTTTTAGCAAAATTAAATTAATCACCTTGGCCTACAAATATAATCAGCAGCTTTAACAGCAACTTGTTCGTCGGGTTTGACAGTAACCTTATAACCCATTCCTTCAGCCCAACCCTTCCCTTCAGATAAAACTTTATTGGAAAGGTATTTTTCATTACTGTTATAATCAAATTCAACAACGTCAACTTTCACAAAGTTCTCTTCGAGAAAAGAAACCATCTCCATTGTGAATTTAGCTTCTTCTCTTAATCTATATAATTTATCTTTGTACTTTTCAGCGTAAGTTTTCAAATAGGAAAATGTGACTCCCTTTGCTGTTCTATCTTTAATTGAACCAAATCTGATTGCAACTACAGTCACAAATAAACTCCTATCTTTTTGAACTACACTATCTGTACCTACATAAACAGTTGTGCCATCTCTGATATTTTTTTTACAAAAATCAATTATGTCAACAGTTTCATGTTTTAAGTTTCTAAAATATCTTTTTTGCATCTTATTTTTTTATTTTTAATTTTGTTTTTTTAACGTCATTCCTTATGAAAGCACAAAGGAAATCTAACTGATTATTTACGCTTAAACCTGAACCTAGAACATTAGCTAGGTTTTCAATCATTTCTTGATTGCTCTGTTTTTTTTGCTTATCTTTCACCATAACTATATAATTTTGACGCAAATATATGAGGAATGCTTCAATAAAAAAAATATTTTCTTATATTTAAACTAAATGATTTTCGAAAGTAAATATAAAAATATTATTCGGGATAGGAACACCGAATGGTTTCTTAGACAAATGTGTAAAGAAGTAAAGGATTATCTGCTTTCCTTATCTTTTGACGCTAATTATAGTAATACTTTATATCACGTTAATGGCGTGCAAAACGGAGAAACATCTGAAATTCTAGCACAAGAATTCCCTTTTCTCAATATCTATTGTATTGATAACTGGAAAACAAACCCCCAATTAGAAAAAGATTTTGATGATAGAACGAAATTCTATCCAAATATATTCAAATTACATGGTAGAGCTGAAGATTTTAAATCAGAGATATCTTCACCTGTAATGGTTTATATCGACTATTGTGAAGAAGATTATTGTGTTTTAGATGATTTAATGTTTTGGCTACCGATAATGAATAGCGGATCAATTGTTTCAGGGCATCATTTATCATACAAACAATACGATAAACCCAAAAAATTACACGATGCAAAAAAATCAATAATCAAAGGGATAAACGAGTATCCACAAAAGGTTTATCTTGATGGTTCTTGGCTATATAAATTGTAAAATATGAATAATAACGTAAATTATTTGAATGGTTTAATTAAAAACCAAGGACTAAAAACAGTAATGAGAGCTACTCCACTAGAAGTTGGTCTTAGGCAATTTTGTCAATACATAAAACAAAATGTAGGACCAATTAAAAACTTAGTTGAAATAGGTAGTTATATGGGTGAAAGTGCAGCTATTTTTGCTGAAGAATTTCCTAACACTAATATTATATGTGTAGATCCTTGGTTAGGTAATTTTGACGACACTGATTTTTGTAGTTCTGATAATTTTACAGAAGTAGAAAAACAATTTGATTTGAGAGCAGTAAGGTATCCGAATATAACTAAATTCAAAGGGTTCTCAACTGATGTTGAAATAGAATGTGATGTTGTTTATATTGATGGTTGTCATAAATATGAATGTGTAAAGGAAGATATTTTACACTGGGCTCCTTTAGCAAAGAAAGTAATTTCAGGTCACGATTATTATTTAGATGATAATTTCCTTAAAATGAACCCTCATGTTGCAGGTGTTAAAAAAGCTGTCGATGAATTATTAGGTAAACCGAACCAATTGTTTAATGATGGTTCTTGGATTATAATTAAGAAATAGAATGGAAAGTAAAAACTTAATTAAGATTATAACAACATCGTGGAATGAAACTGAAAACATAGATAGATTTATTCTTTGGTATAGAACTCTTATTCCTAATTGTGATATTACTATATTAGACAACGAATCTGATCCAGAATATTTTTCTTATTTAAAAGAGGTATCAAAAAAACACAACATTTCTTTAGGCATTTTTAAAACTAATGGGAAATTAGGTGAAGAAGGTCTTATAAACATTAGAAATAATTATTGGAAGAAGTTCATAGATAATTATAGTTACATTTTAATAGTTGATTTAGATGAATTAGTTACAATTGATGAAACAAAATTAGTACAAAGTTTAAATGAAGATTGGGATTATTGTAAGTTAGAAGGTTATAATGTTATAGCTGAAGTTTTGGCCAGTCCATCTAAAGATTTTTCTAAACCTGTTTTATTTAAAACTGATAATATTTCTGAAATGAATTTGTTTGCTGGTGGACATAATGCTAATCCCATTAATAAGAAAGGTAAACTAGCAGTACAGTATAAATCAGATGAATATAAATTATATCATTTTAAATGGGTTAACTTAAAAGAAGGTTTTCTTCGAACACATAAAGTAGCCAATAAAGGTCGAACAGAATTAACTGAAAAAAATAAATGGAGTGTACATTACGCTTTTGAAGACAAAGAACATATAAAATACTGTTTAAGTATATTAGAAACAGCTGAACCACATAAGATTTTAATATGGTTTTACGAAATAAGTTTAAAAAATAAATTATGAAACTATTTTTAGCGACAAACTCTGCTACTGTCAAAACTCAAAATTACAAAATGTTAATTAAAACATGTAAAAGTGCAATAAAAAACACTGACTTTGATGTTTATATAGTGTTTGATGGTAAAGCAGATGAATTAATTGGTTTGCCACCTGAAGTGAATGTAATTGAACATAAGCATAGAGCTTATGATGCTTTTAAGATATACAATAAAGGACAATTACAAATTGCATCGGGTGCTTTTTTAAGAACTGAAATACCTTATCTATGTGAAAAATTGGGATTTGAAGATGAGTATATTCTGTATACTGATTACGATGTAATGTTTATGGGAGGCGATTACTCTTATATAAAAAAATTAAAACCTAAATATTTTGCAGTAGCACCTGAATTTGATACTAACGATTATCTTAATTTTAATACAGGTGTTATGGTTATGAATGTGAAAACTATGTTGAAGGAGGACTCTAAGATACTAAAGTATATTAGAAAAAATATACAGAATTTAGATACTTACGATCAAACTCTTTATAAAAATTTATATACAGATAAGATAACCAAACTAAATCCATCATATAATTGGAAACCTTACTGGGGCAAAGTTACACCAAGTATAGTTCATTTCCACGGTGCGAAACCTAGACAAGTAGAATCAGAAGAAAGATATAATGTACCTATAGTAAAACGTTTAAGAGAATTAAATTTAAACAGTTACAATTATTACAATAAACTTTGGGAGCAATTATAAAAAAACCCGTCCTAGCAATTTAGGACGGGTTTTGTATTTTTAAATGTTGACTTCAACGTCTTTAAATTCTAAAGTTGCTGAAATTACTCCATATTCAGAATGTTCAAATTCAACCTTATTATCTTCAAAGCCTTCTTTATCAGCAAACCAACCCCTAGACAAAATCAAAGCCATTGTATTTTGAGCTAATTGGTATTGCAAATTATTTTTACCTTCTTTAATATTGCTACTTGAAAGTTTTTGATAAGCTGAAGGATTTTTGATTAGTTCTGATAAGTCATCGTGATAGCTTTTCAGTGCATTTACAATCAAAGTGTCAGCTAAGTTTAGCTTTTTGTTTTGATTTACCTTTTCAACCGTTTTTTCAATTGAAGGTAAAGCACTCAATCCAGCAACTTTAACTGTTAAACTTGGTGCATAATAAACGTCTGTACTTTCAACCTTTTCTGTTTTAGGTGCGTAACCGTTTTTAGTTACACCAATAGACTGCAAGAAAATTTCCTGTTCAGGATCTTCAGAAACAGAATTTGTTTCATTATCTTTATTAATGAATTTGAAAACTTTATTAGCTGCCTTTTCACGTTCTAAAGATAAATAAAGATGTACATAATCTTTGCTATTCAACTGTTTCATCATTGACCTATTGATGATAGGCAAATTTGAAAAGTCTATCAGGTAAACATTCTCACCATTAATTTCACCTAATTTAGCTACGATTAATTTATGTGCGTTTAATTTTTGGAATGTTTCAAAATCCAAAGTAACAGGTAATTGAGATAAATTTAATACACCGTCTTTACAAATATTAAAAGAACGTATAATAAAGCTATCGTATTCAGTCATCCCCCATTTGTTATCTGGAAGATTTACCACTTTACCTGAAAGGACTACTGTAAGGTTGATATTTGCTCTACTGCTATTAAAACTGATGTTGGATAAAGGTGCACGACCATTAGGGTCATTATTTACAAATTTAACTTGCTTTACGCCGTCCAAAATATCCTTCATTTCATCTATTGAAGATGCCTCATTTAGCTTATCTTTAATATCTGTAGTAACAGCATTTACAGTTTTACGTTTTGCACTTATACGTTTGTAATTAAAGTTTTCATGATTAACATAAACATAGTTGTTACCTTCAGTTAAATCGTTAAGCATATCGAGAACTGTATAAGCGTTTTCATCTATCTTATAATTCTCTACTTCACCTTCTTTGAAAAGCAAGGAACTGTCATTCAAACATTCAAGGAGTAAATCCTTAAAGTTATTGATTTTCTGTTTTCCGTATGCTTTAAGGTATTCTTCAATAAGGTATTTGTCACCAAATGAAAACAAGATTTCTTCTACCATCTTATAATCACCTAAAGAAAAATAACCGTAGGCCAAGATTAGGGATTCTTCAGTATCATTATTAGTTGCTTTACCGTAATAAATTGAATCTGTGTTACCAGCTACAATCGCCTTTCCATCTGTTACTTTGTAGCGGATAACATTGTTTACTGATTTATCTTCATTAGAGGAAAAACCAAAACAATATTCGCCGTCCACCCCATCAACTTCAATCTTTGGTGCAGAAATAATTTTGAAACTATTCTCAATTTCAACACTAAGGGATTCAAAGTCAACAGCTGTAACAACAGAACCACCCACCTTTTCAGCCATTTCATTTAATAGCTTAGTGTCAGCGTAGTAACCATACTCAATAAAATAACTAGAATCGAATGAAGATCCAATAGAATTTAGAACTTCAAATACCTGCTTGATATCACAATCATTATTATAACCATCTGTCATAAAAACAAGGTTATTATAATAATTGTTATCAACTCTCTCCAAGGCTAATTTCAAAGGCTTTAAAAAAGCCGTTGAACCAATCGGTTGCAAATATCTATCAATACCTGCTTTGACATTTGATAAATCAAGAACGTTCTTTACATTGTAATTGTCAAAAACAAAATCTGCTTGATTAAGACCAGAAAAATAGATAATTGATAGCTTATCTTTTTCTGCAACCAAAGAGGTGATTTTATTTTTCAAATTCTCCCTTAACTTGGGAAGTTCGTGCATCATTGATCCAGAGCAATCAACAATAAAAATGTGGTTTGTACCTAAATCTTTTAATTTCGGATTTTCTTTAATAATAACTTTTTTCATATAATAACATTTTAAATTTATAACTTATTTTCTGTTTTTTAAGTAAAGTGAAACATAGTAACATAATAAAAAGGGCCAGATGAATATATAAAAGTAATCTTTGTTTTTTATTTGGTCTTTAACATCAAAAAGAAAGACGTAGAATAAAAGGATAACTCCAAATAACCAAAAAGCCAACAAGAAGGTAAAAAAATATATCAACATATTATTTATGGGGTTTTGCTCTCAATAAATCCCTCGGCAATGAGGTTATGATCTACATAAAAATAAATTCTGTCTCTTGGATTAAATTTGTCAATGTGGTTATCATTCAAAACTTGAACATGTACATTTGTGTATTTATCACCTGTATTTAATGTTTTGTAATGAGGTAAGATAAAATTGCAACCAATATAAGGTGAACTGTAGGTCTTAACTAAACAATTGAAGCCGTTAGAAATAGGCTTAGCAGCAGATGTTTCTTCTTCTGATAGAATTCTAATATTTACTTTTAAGTACATATTTTTATGTTTTTTATATTATTAAATATAGGTAATTTATTTAAAATCCGAAAAGTTTTCTTCTAAATATTTTAGTATAGATGACTTTTCATGGAATGGATTGAATTGATTAATGGAATCAACAATTAACATACTTTCAATATCTCGGTACAAACCAGCTGCCTTATCATCTTTTCTTTTAGATGAATTTTTAATATTTGAATAGTATGAGCCGTAAAGATATTTTAAAATAAATTTATCAGCGCCGTACCGAACTGTCACATTTTCATTTATAACCTCATCACTAGAAATATTGCAAAACCCCATTTTAGATAGCTTAGATTTTTTTGCTCTTACTATTTCAAGTTGTTTATCACCTATTTCAAAAACATCACCTTCTTTAACTATTGAAAAGAGATAAGAAGGATAAACGTTTAAATCTTTAGAAAATAAATTAGATTGCATAAGCTGTTGCATTTTTTAGAAAGTTTACGTTATAGAGTTCGGATTTATTATATTTATGGAACGATTTTTTTGCTTTGAGTGGATTTTCCACTCTATCAATAATTCGATTCTTTACTTCAACAAAATCTTTTTCAGTGGGGGTCCAATCGTTTAGAAATTGTTGTGGGATTTTATTGAAATCAATCTTATAATTGTCAGCTGAAAACCCCCTACGTTTCATTTCTAGTTTGACTGCATTTAGTCTACGACTAAGGTAAACTATTTTGTCTTTGAAGAAGTTTATGTGTCCTGTTCCTAATGTGAAGGTGGACGGCGATTTACCTTTGATTACATAGCCATTTTTTTCTAGGCCACCTATAATCATAAGAATTTCAACTCCTTCTGCTAAAAGATGCTGATCTGATAGATAAATGGGATTAACCCCTACGTTTACTCTTGCCATAGCTTTGTTTGATTGTGATGCAAAGATATAACAAATAATTGAAAGCACAAAAAAAAATGGTTGGAATTTGATAAAATCAAACCCAACCAATTTTTATTATTGATTAAAAAGAAATTTATTTCGGTTTATGTTTTCTTCTAAAGTCTGCTGGGCTAATTTTTTCGCCGTCCACACCCCACAATCCAAACTTATTTGCTTTAGCATATTTTTGAGCAGCCTTTAGAGCATTACGTTGATCCTTTGTCATATCTTTACTGTTAAAATACCAACCATATCCGTTTTGAATCAAATAAGGTGTCATATTAACTTCTTCAAAATAAACAGCTGCAACCATACGATTGTAAAAGTCCCTATAAAGAGTATCAACAAAAACTCTTTCACCTTTCAACATATTACGAACGGTATCTCCAACTGCAACCCCGAAAGTCTGATTTTCAGTAACATAAATAGATTTTACCTCTGGGCAATCAACACCCCAAAGCCTAATCCACATCGGTTTCTGCATACTGTCAATTTGTACTTTATAAGAATCACCGTCGTGAACAGCTAATACAGTAGCGTTGCTTCTTTGTGCGAAACTTGAAAAAGATAGAAAGATTGAAAAAAATAGAAATAAAAATTTCTGCATAATTGATTTATTTTAAGTTTATGTATAAGTTGTTTACGTATCCTATAGTAGACATTAATTCGTGAATACTTGTAAGGTAATTTAAAAAACACATTTCGTAGGGTTGACTGTCAATATGTTTTATAAGCAATACATTTAG
>Ga0233451_10002439_pt1 | contig 16939 bp, 20 predicted proteins | sample 011ome_29_FD_183052 | JGI IMG/M metagenome (GOLD analysis project Ga0233451, IMG submission 183052) | Coastal salt marsh microbial communities from the Groves Creek Marsh, Skidaway Island, Georgia - 011504CT (spades assembly) | ecosystem: Environmental > Aquatic > Marine > Intertidal zone >...
GTTGGGCGTACATCTGCAACATCTGATTGTAGGCTCCATAGGTGATGCCTTTTGAAAAGGCCGCTTCTAAGGCACTATTTTGCTCTCTTTGATCCATAGGGAAAGGGTTTAAAGCTTTGCAGTGGGTACTCTACGCACAGATAGGTTACAGCACAAACTACAGCGGTAGCTGAAAGGTAGACCATCTAAAGTACCGCCGGATTCCAATCCAAGATTTTTACACACATTAAAACAGGAATATGGAAGAGGTACATGCTGAAGGAAACCTTCCCCACCCAACGCAAGGGCTTGAACGAGAGCAGCGACGCCCACCATCCGCGGCCGAAGGTAGCCGCGAAGGACGCAGTGGAAGAAGTAGAGCAAAATGGGACTGATGTGGTAGTACTTGAATTAGACGGGGATGGACCAGAAGATGTGGTCGCCGCGTTGGAGGGCGAGATGCTCCCATAATTGGCCCCAACTATGGATGACCACCTTAAGACCGGCAGCATTGGCTAGGCGAAATACGACCAATGCGAGGAAGAAAAGCGGAAAGATGCGCAGAACGCGACGGCTGAAATAATAGCGCCAGTAGTCCCATTGCGCCCTGCCCTGTTGGAACATTTTAATGATCTAGCGATCGAGCAGGTAGGCGCTCAACACAAAGAAGAGGTAGACGCCCAGCTTGCCGCGGATCATCATGCTATCGGGTCCGAAGGGGCCAAGGCCGTGATTTGCCCCGTGGCCGAAGACCTCCATCAACGCTGCCAATCCACGCAACCCGTCGAGGGGCTTGTGGTGGTCGGGATGCTCATCCCCAGCGAAGAAGGCGGTGGCCCAGTTCATTACTTTCTAAATTCCAAGAGGGTCTTGCGGATGATGGCAATACACTCGTCGAGTTGTGCTTTGGTCATGACTAGTGGCGGAGCGAATCGGATAATATTTCCGTGCGTAGGCTTCGCCAAAAGACCGTTTTCTTTCAAGGCCATACAGATGTCCCAAGCCGTTGAGCTATCTGGCGTATCGTTAATTATGATCGCGTTCAACAAACCCTTTCCACGCACCTTGGTCACAAGGTCCGTTTCTGCAATAACTTTATTCATTTCGGCGCGGAAGTGCTCGCCCATGGCGCGTGCATGAGGGGCCAATCCCTCCTCTTTCACTACTTCAAGCGCCGCAATGGCTACTTTTGCGGCAATAGGGTTTCCACCAAAGGTCGAACCGTGCTGGCCGGGTTTAATCACCTCCATCACTTCGTTATCCGCCAAGACCGCACTCACGGGATATACCCCGCCTGACAAGGCCTTTCCTAAAATCAAAAGATCTGGTTTTGTGTAGGTCTCCCCACGCTCACAGGTGTTGCCACAAGAACAATTCCCACAAACGGCCACTAAAGACCCTGTACGTGCAATCCCCGTTTGAACCTCATCGGCAATGAAAAGCACGTTGCGAGCTTCACACATGGATTTCGCTTTCACCATAAAATCGTCTGCAGGTGTATTCACCCCAGCCTCCCCTTGGATAGGCTCCACCAAGAAACCGACCACATTTTCATTCGCCAAGGCGAAACCTAAGGCGCCTAAATCATTGTAAGGCACGGTCACAAAACCGCCCGTGTAAGGACCGAAGTTGTTGCGCGCATCTGGATCGTCGCTGAAGGAGATGATGGTCGTCGTACGTCCGTGGAAGTTTCCTTCACACACGACAATAACCCCTTGGTTCTGAGGCACACCTTTTTTCTCGTACCCCCATTTACGGGCAATCTTCAAGGCTGTTTCCACCGCTTCTGCCCCAGTATTCATAGGAAGCACCTTGTCAAAACCGAAGGTGTCGCAGATGTATTTCTCGTAGACCCCGAGCTGGCTGTTGAAGAAAGCGCGCGAGGTCAAGGTCAATTGTTTGGCTTGATCCACCATGGCACCGACGATTTTCGGATGGCAATGGCCTTGATTCACCGCACTGTAGGCAGAGAGAAAGTCAAAGTATTTTTTGCCTTCCACGTCCCATACATGCACGCCTTCGCCGCGGTCTAAAACAACGGGTAGCGGGTGGTAATTGTGGGCGCCGTAAGTATCTTCAAGGTGCATCAAAGCGTTAGAATCCATGCTCGAAATCTTTTAAATTATTTGGGTGTGCTACAAATATAAGGGCGTTGGATTTTGAAATCGTTAATAATTGTTGGTTCTATTAAGTTATAGTACGTCTGAAGCAGAACAGCTCAATTCAATATTGATGTTGTAGGGTCCAATTTTTTCACTCCTTAAATTTTGAAGGGCGGCCTGCGGGCCGCCCTTTCTTTTATCGGTATTTTTGCGGTATGGGAAGAAAGAGCAAACGTATCCCCAACCTTGAGCGTGTACACCTCACAGATTTGGGCAACAAAGGCAAGGCGGTAGGACGCCACAACGACCGCGTGGTCTTCGTCACTGGTGGAGTACCCGGCGATGTGGTGGACGTCCAAGTAACAAAAAAGCGCCGTGCCTACCTCGAGGGTAAGGTGATCCATGTTCATGAATACAGCGCGGACCGCATCGAAGCCCAGTGTGAGCACTTCGGGGTATGTGGCGGTTGTAAGTGGCAGAATTTGGACTACAACAAGCAGCTGTTCTACAAGGAGAAAGAGGTGCAGCAGAATTTGAAAAAAATTGGGCACATCACCCCTCAAACCTACCACCCCATCCTCGGGAGCGCGAAACAATACCGCTACCGCAACAAATTAGAGTTCAGCTTTACCGACAATAAATGGTTGACCCAAGCGCAGCTCGAGAGCGGAGAAACCTTCGAGGAGCGCCGCGGCGCCGGATTCCACATCCCGGGATTTTGGGACAAGGTGCTCGATATTGATACCTGTCACCTGCAGCCGGAACCGAGCAATGCCATTCGCAATTTCATTCGCGATTGGGCCATTCAGCGCAACTTGCCGTTCTTCAACCCACGTTCGCAAGAGGGATGGCTGCGCACGATGATGATTCGTGTGGCCAGTACGGGCGATGTGTTGGTGGTGATCCAATTCCGCACTGAGCTCCAAGCCGAGCGCGAAGCACTGTTGAACGACCTTGTGGAGGTGTTCCCGGAAATCACTTCCCTGCAATACGCCATCAACCCAAAGGGCAACGATACCATGTATGACCTGGACATCCACACCTTCTACGGGCAGCCCTATATCGAGGAGGCCATGCCGAAGTACAGCGGTGAGGGGGAACTCAGGTTTAAATTGGGCCCAAAGAGCTTCTATCAGACCAACCCAGACCAGGCGTACGAACTCTACAAAGTGGCCCTAGATATGGCCAACATTCAGCCGACCGACCTCGTCTTCGACCTCTACACCGGTACAGGAACGATCGCCCTATTTATGGCGGAGAAGGCCAAGGAGGTGGTGGGCATTGAGCTCGTTCCGGAGGCCATTGTGGATGCGAAGATCAACGCAGAAAACAACCATATTGATAATGCGACCTTCTACGTGGGCGACATGAAAGACGTGTTTACGGATGCGTTTATCGAGAAGCACGGGCGTCCGAACATCATTGTGACGGATCCGCCGAGGGAGGGCATGCATAAGGATGTAGTGGCCCAATTATTGGCGCTGGAAATCCCCCGCATGGTCTATGTAAGCTGCAACAGCGCCACCCAAGCGCGCGATTTGGGCTTGTTGGCCGAGAAATACGACGTGATCCAGAGCCGCGCGGTGGATATGTTCCCACAAACACATCACATTGAAAACGTTGTTGAATTGGCCTTAAGAGCGTAACTTCGCTGACCAACACATCCACTATGAGCAGCACCGAAATTCTCAACGCAGAAGAGATTCAATTCAAAATCCAGCGCCTCGCGTGGGAACTGTACGACCGCCACAGTCGTGCCGAAACCCTTCACGTGGTGGGCATTAAGGACAATGGGTATTGGTTAGCGGACCAATTAGTCACTCGCCTGCGCGACATTTCGGATATCGATGTGACCCTGCACGAGCTCGTGATGGACAAGGACAATCCCGTTCTTGAAGAAATTCAAATCGATCTTCCCGAAGGTGCCGAACTCGCCCTCGTGGACGATGTCCTCAACAGCGGCCGCACCCTCCTTTGGGCGGTGATCAAGCTTATGTCATTCCGCCCGCGCGTGCTTAGCACCACCGTCCTCGTGGACCGCAGCCACAAACGCTACCCCGTGAAAGCAGATGTCAAAGGCATCAGCCTCAGCACCACCTTGCAGGATACCGTTCAACTCAATGTTGTTGGCGGAAAAGCTGTAAATGTCTATTTGGTGTAGTCCCCGAGAGCAGCCGTCAAATCTTTCACCTCAAGGTCATCGCCCTTAACACGCACCTGCGCTTGACTGTAATAGGGACGGCGCTCGAACAGGTGTTTGGCCACAAATTCCACCAAATCCTCCTGACTTTTAATGAGCGGTCGATCGGTACTCCCTTTGAGTCGCTGGGCCAATTCCCCTATGCTCACGTCCAAGAACACCGTACGCCCCACCTCATTCAGCAGCGCCATATGATCATAGAACACCGGCGTACCTCCGCCCAAAGCCACCACTGCATCCTTCGGTCCCTCTTCTAACCAAGAAACCAAGGCCTCGTGTTCAGCCTTTCGAAACGAAAGCTCTCCCTTCTGCTCGATAAATGCACCCACTGGCATCCCCAACTTACCCTCCAAGAGCTCATCAAGGTCCACGAAAGCACAATTCAGCGCATCCGCTAAAGCCGCGCCCAGTGTGCTTTTACCGCTGGCCATATAGCCTAAAAGAAAGATTCTCATGGTGTTCCAATTCCTTCCTCAAAAGTAACCTAAAATTCATGTGCATATTTTTTTCAATCCACCTTGCGGAAAAAAGATTCGTCTTTATATTTGCAGCCCGCAAAGCGGACTAAGGTTGATCTCTTAGCTCAGTTGGTAGAGCAATACACTTTTAATGTATGGGTCCAGGGTTCGAGCCCCTGAGGGATCACTAAGAGAAAGCCACCTTCCAAAGGTGGTTTTCTTTTTTACAGACAAAGGCAACTCATTACCTACCTTTGTTTGGACAATGCCCAGGTGGTGGAATTGGTAGACACGCCATCTTGAGGGGGTGGTGCGAGTATTCGCGTGCAAGTTCGAGTCTTGTTCTGGGCACATCTTAAGAACCCTAGTGGAAACACTGGGGTTTTTCTTTTTCCTCAACCTACCTTTGTCCCATGGCAAACAAACCCCAACGACCTCAAACGCCCGTACTTAAGATCCCCGCGTGGATGCGGCTCCTGGCCAACCTCACGCAAACCCTGAGCACCACGCTGGCCTCACGCCTGGCTTGGCGCTGGTTCCTCACACCCTACCCGTTCCCTATCCCCAAAAGAGAACAACCTTGGGAGGACAAATTCACCAAAACCCTGCACAAGCACCCCTCCGGCCACACCTACCCCATCTACACCCACGGCACCGGCCCTAAGAACATCCTTTTGATCCACGGCTGGGCAGGCAGATTTTCCCAATTCCACGCCCTGCTCGCCCACCTCGAGGCCACCCTTCCCAACCTCTACGAAAATTACACCCTCATCGGCTTCAACGCCCCAGCCCACCGCAGTGCCACCGGCAAGCGCACGATGATGCCTCATTTCGCCCAGTGCATCGAACACATCTCCAACACCCACGGCCCCATTCACACCGCCATCGCCCACAGCCTCGGCTGTAATGCCACCCTATTCGCCGCCCAAGAATACCAAGTCCCCATCACCCAACAGATCCTCTACGCCCCTCCAGGCCTCATCTCCCAGATGGCACACCTGTTCTGCGACATCATGGGCTTCAACGCCAAGGTCAAGCAAGGCCTCGTGGATTATGTCAAAGGCATCCACGGCGACAACTTCGACGACTACAGTGCCCCATCCCTCGCGAAAACCAACACCATCCCAACCCTGGTCTTCCACGACCTCAACGACAACGACACTCCCATCGAGCTCGGGCGCCTGGTCGGCCACAACATCCAAAACGGCCGCTACATCGAAACCGAAGGCCTGGGCCACCGCCGCATCCTACGCGACCCCCAAGTCCTTCAAACCTCCACCGAATTCCTGCTCCACGGCCTAAACCCTTAAGCCCCTTCGTTGTTACACTCTATATGAAACAACTCTTCCTCATCACTGTATTGACCAGCCTGCTACTCTCCTGTCAGGCACAAAGCAATGAATCCATGATTAATAAGGCACCGGACCAATTTCCTCTCGAGAAAACCGAACAGCAGTGGAAAGAACAACTGACCCCGCAAGAATACTTTGTCATCCGTGAGAAGGGCACCGAACGCCCCTACACCGGCGAATACAACATGCACTTCGAAGAAGGCACCTACACGTGCCGCGCGTGCGACGCCCCACTGTTCACCTCCGACTCTAAATTTGACTCTCACTGCGGATGGCCGTCCTTCGACCAGGGCATCTCCAACGGCGCCATCGTGGAAAAGCTGGACAAAACCCACGGGATGATCCGCACCGAAATTATGTGCGCCAACTGCGGCGGCCACCTGGGCCACGTATTCAACGACGGCCCCACCGCCACCGGCCTCCGCTACTGTGTGAACAGCTTAAGCATTGACTTTAAGGACACTAAAGGGGAATAAAAGGAACACCCCAACTTTTTTCAAAAAAGCAGTTGCGGAAATGATTCCGCGTTATATATTTGCACCCGCTTCGGGCGCTTAGCTCAGTTGGTTCAGAGCACCTGCCTTACAAGCAGGGGGTCGGGGGTTCGAATCCCTCAGCGCCCACACCGAAACGATAGAAAGCCATCCACGAAAGTGGGTGGCTTTTTTCATTCCGGGATGAGCCAAATTTATTTGAGCGAATTCACGGGATGAAAAAAGTCGATACCAACCGTAGGTTGGGATGGCTTTATTTAAGTATAGGTGTTAGGGCCACTATCCGGGTTCTTTCGAGCGAAGCGAGAAAAACCCCCTATCCCCTACCATGTAAATGTTTCACAACAGGAATATCAACAAGCTCGTTGAAGATAGGCCAGAAGAATTGGCAACTGCGGAAGTTTATTCGATGACGGGCCAATTGATTTGGTCGACAAATGCACTTCACCAACCTCAGCTACAAACATTGAGCAATGGACAATATCTGCTCGTGCTCTAGTTAAATAACCATAAAACCACATAACAGGTTCACAGCCACGAATTAAACTATTGACCGTCAAAGGGGTTATAGGTACATGCGCGCCCTATTTTTCAGCCTCATGATGGTCTCCAACAACCCTGTGCTCTTCGATTTTTCGAAGGAAAGCTCCCTATCGAACTGGTTCATTATCAACGACGGCGTCATGGGTGGGGTTTCTAGGGGCCAATTATCCCTCACGCCCGAAGGCCACGGCAAATTCACTGGCACCGTTTCCCTCGCCAACAACGGCGGGTTCACCTCCATCCGTTGCAACCTGCCCCCAACGGCCATCACCCCAAACACCAAGATCTCCATGCGCATCAAAGGCGACGGTAAAAACTACCAGTTCCGCGTGCGCCACCAACCCATGGCCTACCAAAGCTATATCCATGATTTCTCTACCACCGGCGAGTGGCAAACCATAGAGTTCCCCATCGCACAGATGTACCCTGAGCGCCACGGAAGAAGGCTAAACATGCCCAATTTCGATCACGAAAAGATTTGTGAATTCACATTCCTCATCGCCAACAAGCGCAACGAGGAATTCGAACTATTGATTGATTCAGTCGAGTTGACCCACTAGATCCCTCCCCCGATATTTATCCCTATACCGAATCGAATGGCTATGGCTGGCTCTTCGAAGGTAGCCGGCTTGCAATAGCCAACGCCGCCAGTGAAATCTAGTAAGAGCGTCTGCCCTATTTGCGCCGAAGTATACGCATTGAAATTTGGCATCAGCAAATTCACGCCACCCACATAACCTTCAAGCTCAAACTCAAGGCCTATGGTTCGCTGAAACAAGAAATAATCAATATCCATAGCATCCCAGCGAATAGAAGCACCTAGGGCCGCAGAATGAACTTGATTCACCATTTCTTTGGCCGCACCAATAGAGCCATTGACAAAATAATTGGTCGCTCCTAATCTCTTTCCTACCGAGAATTGCGGAGAAAGAAGGAGTAATCCATCGCCTTGATAATCCGGTTGATTCATCTCACTGACCAGCAGCAAATGCCCATGCAGGCCAAGGCGCCAATCTTTCAGATCTGTGACATACCCGGGGGTAATGACCAAATCTTTCACCTCAGCATCCACACCGGTGGCTTCACCGCCTTTGCGTACAATCTCCTGCCCTTGAGCGCTCCAAGCCCCCAACAGCAGTGCTAATACAATCCCTTTTCTCATTCTTCAGATATCACATCGCATTCCTCCGGCCAGGTAGGATCGCCAAAAATTTCAGTCATAAAACTTGGGGTACATCTGCCTTCAAAAGAACCAGCTGCTCCACGGAACATTCCGCTAGAGTTGAAGGTCCAAGCAGCATTGCCCTTGGCATCAAGTGCGATCAAACCGCCATTTCCGGCATCTGAGTTGAGCACGCCAAAAATGACTTCGCGCGTGCTCTGCTCCAACGTCAATCCTTGGTATTGCATGCGTGCATTAACTTGGAACGCGACGTTGTTTCGGATATAGTATTCCCCATGACCGGTACAGCTTACTGCCGCCCCGTTATTATCAGCATATGTTCCCGCACCTATGATAGGTACATCGCCCACACGGCCGTATTTCTTACCCATCATGCCGCCCGTAGAAGTACCAGCGTATAAGTTGCCTTGTACATCCTTTACCACCACCCCGACGGTGCCGTTCTTCTTCATCTGCTTCCAGCGCTCGTATTGTTCTTTACGCTTCGGTGTTAAAAAGTATTCGTTATCCACAAACTCGTGATCCTGAGTCTTGGCAAACTCCTCTGCCCCTTCGCCAATGAGCAATACGTGTGAAGTTTCCTCCATGACCGCCCACGCTAACTTCGCAGGGTTCTTGATATGCTTCAACCCCGCCACAGCTCCCGCCATTTTGGTGGAACCGTCCATAATAGAGGCATCTAATTCTACCTCGCCCTGATCATTGAATACAGCACCTTTACCAGCATTAAAATGAGGATCATTCTCAAGCATGGTGAGGCACTCTACGACGACGTCCATCCCATTGGCGCCGTAGGTGAGCATATCATATCCCACCCTCAGCACAGCCTGCAAAGCAGAATCATACTGCGCGATTTGCTCGTCGTTATAATACTTACGCTCTATCCCGCCGGCTCCCCCGTGAATGAGAATGACCGGCCCATCAAATTTGAACGTTTGATGATTCTGTGCGGTAAGCAAGGAAGGCAATAAGGCGGCGAAAAAGAGGAGTTGTCTCATCATAAGGTGGCATTGTGCTTTGTGGTTCGAGTGTTGTCCTAGAGCTGTCCTAAAATACAACGAGAATTGGCCCAAGAAAAACTTGATTGCTCCATAAAATGTTAGTAGGATTGTAATACAACAACAACACATTTACATCATGGTCCAAGATTACAACGCCTACACCGCCACCGACAGGCAGGTATGGAACGCCCTTTACTCGCGCCAACGAGAGAACCTCAGCGACAAGGCCGATCCACGATATTTGGCGTGCCTGGACCAATTACTTCCGGTAATGAACGCGGACAAAATCCCGAATTACGACGATCTGAACGCCGCACTTGGGGCTGCGACGGGCTGGAGCATTCATGTGGTTCCAGGGTTGATCCCGGTAGAAGAGTTTTTCGAACTATTGGCCCAGCGGAAGTTCCCTGCATCGACTTGGTTGCGGAAGCCGGAGGAATTAGACTACCTCGAGGAACCAGATATGTTCCACGATATTTTTGGCCACATTCCGTTGCTCCTTGACCCGCAATACGCCCAATTCATGGAAGATTTCGGCAAGCACGGGGTGGCGAATTTGAAAAAGTCCCACATTATTCGCCAGTTGCAAAACTTGTACTGGTTCACCATCGAATTTGGCGTGTGTGAGGATCCTACGAAGATTTACGGGGCGGGCATCATCTCGAGCTTCGGGGAAACGAACCACACCTACGATTCAAAGACCGCGATTTATCCTTTTGAATTGAGCAAAGTATTGGGAAACAGCTTCATCAACAGCGAAATTCAAGGACATTACTACCGCATTGACGGACTGGATACGGTTTATGCGCTCGACCTCAAGGCCATTGCTTAATCTCCGTGAAAGAGCTTGTGCTTTTTGATAGGCAGGCCCTGTCGAATCCGCCAAGCGTGATACATACTAGGGGTATCTGGAGTCCAACGGGGTAGAAAAAAAGCGATGCCAAACCTATCCAAATGACTGAGGTACGCCAATGTGAGCATAAGGCCTATGGCCCACGACGATGACCCCGTCCACCAAAGGTTTGTAAAGCCCAGAAGGATTCCAATGCCGAGGAGTTTACCGGAATATGCATGTGCGGCCAATTCCCTTCTGAATTTGACAAACGACAATGCATAAGTCAACGCCTCCAGTAACAACGCTAATCTGATCCAAAACAAATACGGTCGAAACACCTCGGGACGCCATACCCAAAGGGCAGCACCTACGGCGATCCAAAAGATAAGATCTGCGATGCTGTCCGCGCGTCTCATCAATGGTGTGGCAATACCGAATTGCCTAGCAATTATTCCATCGAGAATATCCCCGATCAATGCAAACCACATTAATGCCACTACAATTGGACCTATCCACGAATGCGACAAGGTCGCTAGGTATATAATCAAGGGTGCCATAAGTACACGACTTACAATCAATCCCCAAGGCAGTAGGTATTTCATGGTGAAGAAGGTACAATGTTTTAATTCAGTAATTTTAGTCAAAATGACAGTGATGAAATCGTTGATATATACCCTAGGGCTGGCCACTGCTTTTACGGCCTGCACCCGCACCTCTGATCCAGTAACTACCCTAATCCACGATGAAATGACCATCGCGGAACTCCACGCATTGTATGAAAATGGCAGCCTCAGCAGTACCGCCGCTGTGGAATTTTATCTCGACCGCATTGAAGCAATCAACGGTGGCGATATAGACCTGAATGCCGTATTGGCCTTGAACGAAAATGCACTAGAAGATGCGCAGAGGCTTGATAGTATCTATGACGCTACGGGGGAATTTGCAGGCCCATTGCACGGGGTACCCGTACTCTTGAAAGACAACATCGATTATTTTGGAATGCCGACTACCGTGGGGACCAATGCCCTTCGCGAGAACTACCCGTCGGAATCCAGTCCTCTGGCCCAACAACTGATCAATGCCGGTGCCATTGTGTTGGGGAAGGCGAATTTGAGCGAATTGGCAAATTTCCACAGCACCGTTTCCTCTTCCGGCTGGAGCCCAGTGGGCGGGCAATGTAAAAACCCATATGATTTGAGCAGAAACCCTTGCGGCTCTAGTTCGGGTTCCGGCGCCGCGGTGGCAGCCAATCTTTGCATGATGGCCATCGGCACCGAAACCAACGGCTCGATCACCTGCCCCTCGAACAACAACGGAATCGTCGGCCTCAAACCGACCGTGGGACTGATTTCCCGCACCGGAATTTTTCCTATCAGCTATACCCAAGATACCGGAGGCCCGATGGCACGCACGGTTAGCGACGTAGCCGTTTCACTGGGAACGATGATCGGTAAGGACCATAGAGACTTGAAGACACATCAAAGGGACCGCCGCGCACAGGAAGATTATACGAGCTTTTTGAACGACCAAAGCTTGGAGGGCAAGAGAATAGGCGTGTATTCCAGCGCGATGAACGATAATTTCTTGCTTCAAGCCGTTTGGGAAGATGCACTTGTGGAATTACAAATGCAGGGCGCAGAACTGGTGTATTTGGACGACCCTATTGCGGATGATGCTACGGGTCCAAGTTATGAAGTCATGTTCTACGAATACCGCCAAGGAGTGAATGACTATTTCGCCAACAACCCTAGTGCAGGCATCGAAGATATGTGGGGGTTGTACCGTGCCATCATTGAAGATTCCATGGAAATGGCTTACCACGACCATGACCTACTCAGAATCTCGGAAAACTATACTCCCGAAGAAAAACGCGAAGCTTATGAGGCCGCACTTGAAAGAGCACGCTACCTCAGCCAAGACCGAGGCATTGACCGCGTAATGGACAGCTTAGCATTGGATGCCATCGTAGGACCTGCCGGCGGACCTGCTTGGAAAACAGATTATGTGAACGGGGACCACTTCAGCGTATACAGCGGGAATGCGTGGGCGATTTCTGGATATCCTCATATCGTAGTTCCCATGGGCCAAGTATATGGCCTACCCGTAGGACTAAGCATCATGGGACGGAAATGGGACGAAGGGAATTTGATTGGCTATGCCTATGACTTTGAGCAGGCTACTATGGCGAGGTTTACGCCACAATACCTCAACGCAACTTCCCCGAATTAAGCTTCCTTCATGATGCGGTGCATCGTGCTCTTACTCACCCCGAAATAGCGGGCGATTTCCGTTTGGGTACAAAACTCTTGGACGCCGGGGAAGCGATCCTTGATATAATCCCAATAGTCGCGCTTGTCCATGTGTTTCATCTTTAGCAACCTCGCCTTACGCATTTGAATGAAGTGGGCATTGATGTTGTGGATCACACTGGCCATGGCCCTATGCTTTTTTAAAAAAGCGAACCATTGGTCACAAGAAATCCTATAGGCAATGGCATCCGTATTCATCACGGATTGGCTCACCGTGGGCAGGCCAAAAATCAAGTTCTTCTCGTCGCACACAAAAATGCCCGGCTCAATCATGCCATTGAGCATGCGTTTTCCATCTTCAAGCAACATGCGATCAAAGCCAAAACCTGCTTCTATAAACCAAATATATCCTTCCGTTTGGTTGTAATTCCATAGCGTCTGACCTGCTGACAAAGAAATGGGCCCCTCAAAACATTGGGCGAATTCGATAAAACCATATGTAGCTTTATCCAATCCCGTCATCTCATGGAGGCGATCGGCAATAATCATCGCACCTGAACTACTCATATAGAACCGCTTTGATGAATGATTTTAGTGATGTCAGGGAAATGTTGAGCATTTCAGCAAGTTGGCTGCGAGGAATCTGGGCCAACGCATTGGGATGGTCTTTCAACCATTGAATACTGTGCGCCTTGCGGTCCAGCCCCATGCTATTGATATAATCTTGGTATTGATAGGTACTGTACAGGCTTATGAACATCTGAATATCTGCATACCATTGCGGAAAGGTGCTCTTCAGCTTCTCGTTCCCAAGGTTGAGAAAAAGCACCTCGGCCTCACCAAAATCCTTCCAAGTCGTTTGCTGCTTATTCAGCTCTGACAATACTTCATTCGAGAAGAAAATATCGCGCTTATCATAGACATGACTCAGCCTTGACTTTCCTTCAAACTCATGAAACACACCGACCAAGCCTTTTTCGATAAAGAAAACACCTGATGACCCTTGGATGCCGAGATTTTGCAGGAATTCAGGGTGTATTTCCACGGATTCAATGAATGGCGAAAGCACTGCATTTTCAGGCATATGAGGACACAAATTAACGGTCAATTGCCTCAGCCTGTTAAGAAAATCAATGTGAATATCCGGTGAGCGTGTCAATGTGGTTCGGTGTGTAATATTCCTAAATATAGTAAATAACCGCAACAAGGTACCTCTCTGCGATGGATGCAAAACATTGATTTTGAGAAAGGTCAAAATGAAACAAGATTCGAAAAGCGAATGGGGAAATTGTAAACACTAATCAAAACTATTTCGTTATGAAAAAACTACTACTCGTAGGCTCCTTCTTGTTAGGAACCATGGCTTATGGCCAAAACTGCTCACCTGATACCGTCCATCATTCGATGGCAGGATTAGGTTACCCAAACCTCGAATGGTCGGGACTTTGGGTCAATGGTGAAATGCCCTCTTTCGCTTGTGATAGTACCCAGCCGATGATGAATCTAAGCGCTGTGGTAGGCCAGCCTTTCGAGGCAACCTTGACCGCTGCCTTAGGAGATACCTTCCCTTCCGGTGGTTTGCTCGTACAAACGGTACAAAGTGCTTGGATCTATAATTCTACGGTGCCTTCATGGTTGACTTGGGACCTCGCGGATTCAATAGTATACCCAGGTGCCGCCAACATGTCGTGTATTAAACTTTCGGGAACGCCTTCATTGGCTGATACCACCTACTATATGCCGAGCGTGGGTGTGGAAAGCGGGTTCTGGACGAGTTGGTTCCAAGTAACGGGTTCTGTATTCAGTTTTCCAGCAATTGATACCTTCGGATTTTGTCACAATGTTCGCGTCTTCAAGGACTACACGGGCATAGACGATCTGCCCATGCCGACCATCACGCTCAGTCCAAATCCTGCCAGTGATTACGTGCACATCGTCTTCAACCAAGCGGTGGTTACTGAGGAATCTTTGAGCAGCCTTCACGTCTACAACATCATAGGAAACGATGTAGGTGCTGTGGGTCAGGCCACCTCTTCGAATGGATTTGATCTCGACATCAGCCGCCTGCCTGCAGGGAATTATTGGCTGACCATGGATGTCGGAAAAGGCATCATCCGCAGGGAATTCATTATTTCTAGGTAGAATAAAACCATGCGTAAGCTATCTATATCAACCCTGGACCTCAAGTGCCTCGCGGTGCTTGGGGTTCTTTTTCTACCCTTTTTGAGTTGGGGCCAATTCGACTATGAAGGCCCCATCCCTCGAATTACCTCAGGCTATGGTTCGTTTGCCTCTTATGCTGTGGAAAGTCAGTTTTTCTACTTGGCCCCGGATTCAACTATAGAATGTGAGGACACCGTGCGTGCCATCATTACCTATCCTGTGGGCATCTCTTCCCCCAAACCTACAGTATTCCGGTTCCCAGGGGCTTCGAATAATGCCATGGCAGATAGCGTGTACTGGCGGGAGAGCCAATTCTATCGTGAGTTCGTCGCTAGCAATGGCTATGTATCGGTGACCATGCAATGGAACAGCTCGAGCCACTACGGCTGTTCCTACCATTTGCTCCGCGAAGCTGCCAAGCAATTCTTCAACATGATTGATACCTCTCGCGTGGGCATTCACGGCATGAGTCAGGGAGGTGCGGTAACGAATTGGCTGAGTTTGAAGAAATACATCAACGACGGCTGGGGCCAGAACGGACGCTTCGCCTGGCCAGATGCCGGAGCCTCCTTCGTTGGGTTTATTGACGATTGGCCCGTAGATATTGCGACCCAAACCGACAGCGGCCTCGCTGCCATGCCGGACGATGTATTGTATTTGATGACCTATTCAGATTGGGACCAAACCCCAGATCCTCGAATGTGCATCGACATGTACAATTTCATGGGGGTCCCAGATTCGAACAAGGAGTTCTTCATCATTAAAGGAGATACCATTAACAATTACATCTACTGGGCCACTCATTTTACGACCAACACCTACGACAATGATTCTTCGCAATTCAATGTATATGTGACCAAACACGATGCCTTAGATTATTGGCTCGGCACCAGATTGTTGCACAGCTTAATGGAGACTGCGTGGAACGGCGATACCGCCGCAAGGCGAATATGCATGGGGAATGGAGACCCGGTGCAAACCACTATTGCAGGTGGAGCCATGCGAGGCCCCATCGTTACTGATCAACCTTGGATGACCATGATTGCCTCATGGAATTCAGGACTGGGCTATATGAATCCTTGTGAGGTGAGCTGGAACATGCGACAATATGTAACCGCTGATGCCTGTTTCACCATGGATGTTCCTGAAATCAGTGAGCTGCACCACCTGAAGGTGTATCCAAATCCTGCAAAAATTGGACAACAAATCACCCTAGAATCCGGCAGCGCCATCGCATCGTTAGAAGTGTACAACGAGCTAGGACGAATGGTCTTACAAACCACCAAAAACACCTTCACCCTGGGGTATTCCGGCTGGTTCGTTCTAGGCATCACCTACGAGGACGGAAGCAAACAAGCCACCAAACTTTATATACCACGATAATGAGTTGAGAGAACGTGGATTATGGGGCCTGCATTTGCGGGCCCTTTTTATTATTTTAGAGGCAAACAACACACCATGGGAAGATTGAAATACCTTTTTGTCTTTACCCTACCCGCCTTAGCATTTATTAGTTTCCAAAGCACGGGATGGAAAGCCTACCTACCGGTACTGGAGGCATTTGCGTTGATTCCCTTGTTGGAGCTATTGTTTACGCCAGATGTTACAAACCTCTCTTCCAAGCGCAAAGAGACTATGGTCAGTGATGCGTTCTACAAATTCGTGTTGCGGTTGTGCGTCCCTATTCAACTCGTGATGGGATATATGCTATTGGTCCAAACACAGGGTGAGATGGATACCACGACATTGGTGGGCAGAATCCTATCCTACGGAATGCTGTGTGGCGTGATGGGGATCAATGTGGCACATGAATTAGGCCATAAAAGAAATAAGATGGACCAATTCTTTGCGAAAGTCCTCCTAACCACCACACTCTACACCCACTTTTTCCTTGAACATAATTACGGCCACCACAAACACGTCGGTACGAAAGAAGATCCGTCCACGGCGCGTCGAGGCGAATGGGTCTACCTATTCTGGTTCAGATCCATTGTATTCGCCTACCTCAGCGCATGGCGTATCGGTATTTCCCGTAGTAAGGGAAATATCCTCAAGAATGAGATGGTGTGGTATACCATCGTCCAAATCGCCTTGCTTTTGTTGATTTTCACCACCTTCGGCACCATAGGCCTAATTGCTTTCATTGGAGCGTCGGTAACCGGATGGATCATGCTAGAAACGGTGCAATACATTGAACATTATGGATTGGCGCGTGAAAAAGTAAATGAGCACCGATATGAAGATGTGAATCCTTCCACAGCTGGAATTCCAACCACCAGATCGGTCGCGCCATTTTGTTCGAACTCTCGCGTCACAGCGACCATCACTACCTGCCTCACAAGGATTATGTGGAGCTCGACCATCACGACAACAGCCCCCA
>Ga0233451_10002486_pt1 | contig 16729 bp, 12 predicted proteins | sample 011ome_29_FD_183052 | JGI IMG/M metagenome (GOLD analysis project Ga0233451, IMG submission 183052) | Coastal salt marsh microbial communities from the Groves Creek Marsh, Skidaway Island, Georgia - 011504CT (spades assembly) | ecosystem: Environmental > Aquatic > Marine > Intertidal zone >...
GTATTCCCCTCGTCGCTCTTGTTGTTCCGCAAAGCCACCGTTTCTCTTCCCCTCACTCGGCCGCTGCTTTTGCCGCTGCTGCTTCCGACAAAAAGTCTCGTCGTCGTCGTCTGAATCGTCGTCATCGTCAGATGTTTTTTGTTGTTCTTTTACTCCTTTGAATGTGTGTTTTGTGTTTTGTGTCTTTCTTCTGATGCCCCCTCAAGTTGACGCTTTTTCACAAGAATTTTTAATCGCAAAAATTGCAAAAAAGCAAAAAAAGCTGATTTTTTTTACACCTGTGTTTTCGTCAAATTTTGAGAGATAAAACACACGTAAAAAAGTGACGATGAGGGCATCGACGCCGTCATCACCATCATCAACCTCTTGTTCGACATCGTCGTCGCAATCGTTTCCTTTTGAGAGAAGACAAAGAAGAAATACTACGACGCATCGTCGAGGTCTTCTTCTTTCGCTTCGTCGTCGGGAAAAGCAGCAGAAAAGGCGACAACAAAAGACGGGGGTTCTGGACACGAATGACGTCGTTTACAACGTCGCGCGAAGATGCGAAAGTGGTGACGACGGTGATGGACGACGAGGACGACGACGACAAAAGACGCGCTCACATTCGCGCGACGTGCGAACGTTCTCGTCGTTATCATCGTCCTCCTCTAATAAAAAAGTAGTCTCCGCGGCGACCGCGTTTGAAAACGCCACCACCTCAGTCTCCATCGATTGGAACTCGCAAATACGAAAAGCGAAAGACGAACGAGTCGGCGTTTTGTTATTAAACTTAGGGGGACCGGAAACGCTCGACGACGTCGAACCGTTCTTGTTCAACCTCTTCGCCGATCCGGATATCATTCGCTTGCCGAGTACGTCTTTTATTTAGAAAGAGAATTTAGTTTTTGTTGTTGTTGTTCTTCTTCTTCGTGATGAAGATGATGTGTTCTTTTGATTTGATCTTCGTTGTTGCGTACTTCTCTCGTTTCGTTTACGCGCGAATTATTTGTGCGTGTGTATGTGTTTGTGCGCGCGATATCATCGGAACTTGATGACTCGTGATTATTTAACTGACAAACGACGCGTTTTTCTCCTCTTACAACAACTCGAAAAACAGATGGTTTACAATTCTTGCAAACGTTCGTCGCGACGCTGGTGAGCAAATCGAGAGCGCCGAAGAGCAAAGAGGCGTACGAGTCCATCGGAGGTGGGTCGCCGTTAAGACGAATTACAGACGAACAGTCAGAAGCGTTGAAGAAATCGTTGATATCGAAAGGTTTGACGAACGTGAAAACGTACGTCGGCATGCGATATTGGAAACCGTTTACGGAGGAGGCGATTGAGAATATTAAGAGAGACCGTATCACGCGTTTGGTGGTTTTGCCGTTGTATCCGCAGTTTTCTATTAGTACCAGTGGGAGTTCGTTGAGGCTGTTGGAGGAAATCTTCAGGGAAGATCCAATTTTAAGCACCGGGGTTTTACAACACACGGTCATTCCGTCGTGGTACAGTCGCCCGGGATACGTTTCGAGCATGGCAAAGTTGATAAAAAACACGTTGGAATCTGAGGCGTTTAAAGACGCGCCGGACAAACCGGTCGTTTTCTTCTCCGCGCACGGTGTGCCAACCTCCTACGTTTCCGAAGGCGGCGATCCGTACAAAGATGAAATGGAAGAGTGCGTGAAACTTATCACGAACGAGTTGAAAAAAATAGGCTGCGAAGGGTACAAGCACGTTTTGGCGTACCAATCGAGGGTCGGCCCGGTGGAGTGGTTGAAACCGTACACGGACGACACGATCAGAGCGTTGGGGAATAAAGGCACCAAAGCGTTGTGCGCGGTCCCGGTATCGTTTGTTTCCGAACACATCGAAACGCTAGAAGAAATCGACCAGGAATACAGAGAATTAGCGGAAGAGAGCGGTATTGAATACTGGGGTCGCGTCCCGGCGCTCGATTGTGACGAGGTATTCATCGACGATTTGGCCAACGCCGTCGTAGAAGCTTTACCAGCCAGCACAGCCGCGGCGCTTAGTAACATCACAACCACCACGAATACGAACTACGTAAAAAACTTGGACGATTCCGAGATCGTTCCCTCTAAAAGCTCCGTCGAAGAGCTTTTATCCGTCTACGACAACTTAGACCTGCGCATACCGACGAGGGAGTTCACGTACGAAGCCGACGACGTCTTGCCGTTCGTCGCGGTCGCCGCGTTTTGTTTATTCTTAGGCATTCAAATCAGATTAGGGATGGAAGGGATTTTTGTTCCAGGTGGGGGGATCATACCCAGCGATACGCCGCCGATTTTGTTTCAATAATAATAATAATATATCATCGAATACTAAACTAAACTCGCATCAAAGCACTGCTTTGTGTTGTTAAAATCCTCACTGTATTGATGCATTTCTTACGTCGTCTTCGTCATCATCATCTTCATCATCATCGATCGATAACGCACACTACTAATACGAACACTTTGAGCAGTAGCAGTAAAATGCTCCTCTCTTCTCCTCCTCATCCTCCCGTCGTTGGCAATCTTCGCGCGCGGATTGTGAATCCTTTTAACGGCATTCATGCGGCGCTCTTTCCCCGTCGTCGTCTTTGTCGTTCAACGACGCAAACTTTCGAGTTTAAGAAGAAGAGGAATGCTTTTACCATCGCATCATCGTCATTATTATCATCGTCATCGTCGTCGTCTCTGGGGGAGAACTCTCTGTTTGGCTGTTCTTATCGTCGCCGCTCTGATGGTACGATGAGAACTAAATTCGCGTCCTCGTCGGTGGCTTCGAAACACCCCATGAAGGGGAGGTTTCGGCATTTTTTTATCGGCGCGAAGAACCGCCATTACCAAAGCGAAACGAAAAATGTCGCGCCGCCGCGCGCGTTGACGAGAGATGGAGTGTACGAGGAGGAAGAGGAGGAGGACGACGAAAGCTTTTACGTTGGGGACGTCGAGTGCATCGCGGACGTGTCGTTCGTGTCGGATGCGGACGGTAACCCGGGCGACGTAAAATTGATGGCGGAGAAGGCGCGAATGGACGAGGGGAAGTTGGAAAAGATGAGGGAGAGATTCGAGAAAGATGCGAGGGCTATTTTGAAACTCTTTGTCGATGCGAGCGGTGGTGAAAGTGATAGTAGTGGTAACTTTAACGTGTACGACCGATTGAGAGAAAATTTAGGGGACGATTTTCCGGAACAACTTTCACACGCGGAACTCTCGGTTGCGTTGTGCGACGACGCATACATTCAAGCGCTGAATAAAGAGTGGAGATCGAAAGATGCGCCTACAGATGTTTTGAGCTTCCCGAGTGGTGGAGAAGAGGAAGGAATTGCCGCGTTCGGTCCAATTTGTGTACTCGGGGATATCATTATTTCCGTGGAAACTGCGCGAGCGCAAGCCGAAGAGGTTGGACATTCCTTGGAGGACGAGTTGAGAGTGTTGCTTGCGCACGGGTTCGCGCATTTGCTTGGGTTTGATCACGAGCTAGGGGAGGAAGAAGAGAAGGACATGCAAGAGCTCGAACGAGAAATCATGGTGGCCTTAGGGTGGGATTATATCAAAGATGGCGGTTTAATCGACCGAGTTTCATCCTCTTCTTCCGCCTCTTCTTCTTCGTCAGAGGCGAGCAAAAAAGTTCTCGTGGTGGATTTGGACGGCACGTTATTGAACGAAAGTTCGCGCGTTTCAGATCGAGTTGCAAAGGCTCTTCTCGAAGCATCCAAAGACGACTCGACGTTGATTGTTATAGCCACTGGTAAAGCGCGTCCAGCGGCGAAAGCGGCGCTGGCGACAAACCCGCTTTTGAAAGATTCGCGCATAGTTTCCGAGTCGTCGCCCGGGATTTTTCTCAACGGTGGTGCATCCTACGGTGAAAACGGCGTTCCGCTCATAGACGACGCGTTACCCGTAGAGTGCGTGCGAAAAGCTTTCGAGCAAAAATACGACGAAGAGTTTGCGTTGACCGCGTTCACGAGCGACGATCGGTGCTTAGCGTTGCGATCGTCTCCGTTTCTGGACGAACTTCACGAACGTTACCACGAACCTAAATGCGAAATATTGGCGACTGTGGACGACATCATCGCCCAAAGTCGAGGCCAAGTGAAGAAAATGCTCCTCATTGGTCCGAATAAAGATGCCGTCGACGATTATTCATCCAAATTTTCTAAATTATTTATCGACGCCGGCGACGGCGCTTTGGTCACTCGAGCGGTAGCCACGATGCTCGAAGTTGTCCCAAAAAATGTCGACAAATCTCGAGCACTCTCCGCTTTGCTCGATAGTCTAGTCTTAGCAAACGAGAGTAGCGATAGAAACTATCGTCTCGTCGTCGTCGGCGACGGCGATAACGACGCCGGAATGATTGAATTCGCCGCTTCGATGAATACGGACGGAATCGAAGGCTTTGGCGTTGCCATGGGCAACGCGAGCTTCTCGTCTAGGAACGCGGCATCTGTCGTTCTGGACGAAACGAACGCGGACGACGGCGTCGCCGTCGCCATCGAGCGGTTCATTTTGTAATATGTGTATTATTTATCATCCATCGCAAAAAGGTCTTGATAAAAGCCAAAACCAACCCCTCGGACAAAACAAAAAAATATTCTCTCGGAAGACGAGACGACGACGTCACACTTTTCAAAGCATCATGCGCGAAGAAGTGCGAGGAAGTCCTTCGCGTCGACGTCGTCGTCATCTCTCATTCTATGTTTTCGTGTTCATTGTGGTCCTTTTCTTGGCTTTTCGCGGGGTCGCGTGTAGTGGTCTTCATCAGGAAGACAAAGATACAGAAAAAGGGCGGACGACGAACTCGTCGTTGCTACAAAAAATACGCGGAGGAGGCAATTTTGATGAGAAAAAGAAGTACATCGTCACGCTAAAGTCACGCTACGAGAGCTTTAAACTGTGCAAAGAGAGGAAAGAATTCAATTGCAAGAAGGCTTTCCGTTCTGGGTTTACCGTTTTCGCGACGGAACAGGAGTTGGAGAGGATGAAGTTGGATCTGGACGAGATCGAGGATATCGAAGAGGACGCGATCGTTTCGAAGATGTCGCCGCCGTGGCATTTAGATCGAATCGATCAAAATTACTTGCCCTTGGATAATCGTTTGTCGTTTAGCGATCTGGATGGTACGCAAAGAGGTGAAGGCGTTTATGTGTACGTGCTCGATACTGGAGTGCAATCTAAACACGCAGAATTGCGCGGGAAAATCGATTCGCACGTGACTGCGCTCGATCCAGATGAAGACAATCTTCTGGATCTCGATCCGGATGGTCACGGTACTTTTTGTGCCTCATTGATTGCAGGTCGCACTACTGGCGTTGCACCTGGAGCAAAAATAGTGTCAGTGCGCGTGTTAAACTCGGATGGAGCGGGAAGCGTTTCAGATGTAGTCGCTGGACTCGAGTGGACCAGCGATCAAATCCTTTCGAAACAAGCGGAAAATAGCGATATGTTTAAAGGTGCGGTAGTTTTACTCGCCCTTGGAGCTCCCATTGGCGTCCGTTCCAGGGCGCTTGAAAACGCTGTGGACAGGTTCGCTCGAGAAACGAACAGTTTGTTGGTGACTGCGAGCGGCAACCAAAACGCGGATGCGTGTGCTTCGGTGCCAGCGAGAAGCTCGAGATGCATGACCGTAGCAGCTACGGATAGCAGAGATATGAATTACGCGTGGAACAATTTAGGAAGATGCGTGGACGTGTTTGCCCCCGGGGTGAGATTGGTAGGTGCGTGCGCTGGTCAAAACAGGTGTACAAAGAAGAATGAAGTAGACGCGATTACAGCAAAATCATCTCACAACGATGACGACGATGATATCGAATCGTTATACGGCTATCAATCTGGCACATCTATGGCAGCTGCCGTCGCGGCTGGAGCAGCAGCCCGTATTCTTTCAGAAAATCCTAATTTCGGGGCCGAAGAAGTAAAAGGGATCATCATAAGAAACGCGACGCGGGGTATCGTTGTACTCGGAAGTTCATCTGTGCTCTATACGGTGACCTACAATCGTTTACTCCGCTTACATTGAATAAATAAGAGAGAACAAAAACGAACGACGCCATGCAATACTACTAAAATATAAAATGAATTGCTATAATCATCTTGCTGCCGAAAGCTTTTGAGAAATTAATACGTAGGAATCAACGCCAACCGCGAAGAATATACCGTTATTCGTTCCCGCACTCACTCCCGACTTTCCCGTATACGTTGGCGCCAATATACCAATCACGGCGCCACCAGAATCGACCAACACACCGCCGCCACCTTCGTTTGGAAAAGAAGCCGTCGTTTGAATACAATTCCGCAACGGGCGACCAGTCGCGGAAGGCACTGTTCTATTCAACCCGGATACAATTCCAGAACGAATTACTGAATTCCCGATATCTCCACCACCTCTTCTGGAAGACTCCTTAAATGCCGCCAAAGCATCCTGCCCGACTTTCAAATTTCCCGAACGGCCAATCTTAGCCGCTTTCGGCGGCGGAGCGCCGGCGTTGTTTCCCTCGACTTTATTCACTCTCAGGAAAGCGATATTCGTATCGATGTCGCTAAACGCCACCGTCGCGGCATACTCGCGTCCATCCGCGAACTCAACTTGTAAACTCTTGCTATTCTTTGACAAATTCGTCGCCGTCGTGGCTACGTACCAATTATTGTCGTTTGCGGCGATTGACCACACGAAACCGGACGAGACGAGAAGTCCCGTTTCGCCGTTGAAAACGCTCACTAAAGATTCCAAAATCGTTGAAGCAGCACTGATCGATTTGGATTCGTCCACCAGCATCGCGTGCGCGGCATTTTCTGATGATGATGTTGCGAGTACTAAAGCAGTAAATGTTGGAAGTAGTACCACGTCTCGTCGATGACGTCGTTTATGTTCACCTCCTCCGCTTTGGTTCTGCGATTGGTGGTCGTTAGGGGATTTGCAAGCGGAAGAATACGAAGAAGAACTTTTAGAAGGGAGTCTTTGTCGATGATTGGTTGACGACACCGATGCGAGGAGAGAGGAACGAAATCTATCGTTCGTGACGCTGCGAGCAGCAATATCAGCGCGAGACGATTGATGATGCGGCGAAGCGAGAGATGGATGTGCGATGAGAGACATTATTTATCCTTGGAGAGAAGTGTGGTACAAGTGCTGTCAAAGTGGTGTCAAAAATACGATGTACGGAGTAAGTTTCAACCGACTAAATTTTGCACCCACTTCGTCGTAGGTTTCTCCACGTACTCGTGAACAATCGCAGATAAACCGACGAGCATTATTACGAACGCGATGACGATTACATCGGGGTATCTGGGGTCATCTCCGCCCTCGTAATTTCGAAAACAGTCCGACCACGTGCGAATATGTTCGGCTTGTCGATCGCACGGAGGGAAAAGGTTCATGGAGTGTATTTCCATCGCGGTCCAGTACGAATAGAACGGAAACTGGAGCAAGTATATCGCGAAGGACCACTGACCGATGCGTTGCGGGATTTTCAAATTTAATAATCGGTAGGAGTAGGATTCGGTGCAGGCGGTGAGACCAAACAGCCACGCGGCGACCGGGAGGGTGAGAATGAACTCGTTGAATATGCGGATATTTTTTGAGTCGGTGTGAATACCGCTGAAAACCATACTGGTGATGATCCAGATGGTGAGAAAGAGGCTGAGAACGTCCGTGCGGAAGGCCCATTTTCCCCGATACGATGAGGTTGACGAGTCAGCTTGGTTCGCTTCTCCCGCCTCTTCTTCCTGTTGTTCCACTTTGAGGGCGTCATCGACACGCATTCTTGCAGCACCCAAGAGCATTCCCATGAAAAATAGAGGCAGGCGAACAGGAAACCAAGCTCGTGCGCAAAAGTATGCCCGAACTCCGTCCAGATCTGTATCCAATGCGGTGACCAGAGTAGAGGCGCGACCATTGAAATCTTTATCCTTCCAAATGTTACGAAAGTACGTGGAATTCATGATACCCATCAGGGTGAGCGGTAAGAAAGACGAAAGGTGGTAGAATCGAAGGATATACTTTTTATAACCAGCCAATTCAGCCGAGAGGAGCAAAGTTTTGTCAATGCTGTTGTGGATGTTTTCAACAGTCTCCTCGCCACCTCCGCCACCGCCACGGAAAAATAGTCTCTGTTTGATTCGGTCAACGAGAGAGCGCTTGTTGATCGATGAAGCAGCCTGTTCTTCGATCTTCTCCTCCAAACTCGCAAGTTTTCTGCACATCCACGGAAAGCAAAAGTAAAAGCCGAGCTGACAAGATAAACTCCAGCACACGGAGTTCCAGTAACAGAGCGAAAAAATCCACGAGTGCATCAAGAAAGGCGTTAAAGCAATACCCATAATAAGATTGACTTCTCCGCTTTTATTTTGCCAAAAGTTATAATCGTCTCTTATTTGCGCGTAATTTAAGAACACAAATGGTGCATACAAAACTAAACATATCCAGTGCAGAGGCAAGGCACGAGCGTATCGTCGCTTGATAAACGTCCAATAAGAGAACGTCTCGGTATCGCAGACTTTATGCCGATATCCCACGTATAAAACGAATCCAGTAATCATGAAGAAGGTACTCACTGCGAGACCTCCTTGAAAATCGATTGGCACTTGATTTTTGGAGCCATAAAATAGTAACCAGTGTCCAGACGCGATTTGAATCGCCGTAATTGCTCGAATACCGGTGATGGCGGAAGTATCAATTTTCGGTGGCTTTGACCAAACTTTTTTCTCCTTTTTCTTTGCGTCGCTCATAATTTCTGCTTCACCTTCTTCCGTCGCACTTGGTGCCATGTCAATCACGCGAGAGTGTACAAGGTTGCTGGTATGAATTGGATCATCTCTGATCGTCTCGTCGCGGTTGCGTCTAAAAAACATCGTCGTCGAAGCGTCGTCGAAAGTGAAGGAAAAAATTTCTCACACGCTTCTTTTTCTGTTTTTTCGTTGTTGTTGACCGCCAGAAATAAGCCCGTTATCTTTTTCGAATCGCTTGCTTCTCTGTCGATGATAGATAAACAACGCGCGAAGAAGTACAACAACGATAAAAAAAGCACCGGCAGAAATACCTATAGTCTTGGCGCTTGCAATTTTCTTCAGTGGCGGTGATGGTGGTGGTGATATTGCAGTTCTGATAGGCGGTATCATTTTGCAAGTGCCCATCTCAAACTGATACTTCTCACTGACCTGGGAAGAAAGTAGGACTCTTCGCCGCAGTGGCGCTGGTGGTGCAGATGGAGAGCTTGGCGAGCTCGGACTGGATGGAGCGGACGGTGAAGCTGGCGAAAGTGGTGATAGTGGTGTTGATGGTGTAGCCGGTGGGAGCGGCACCGGTGGCGTAGAAGGTGTCGATGGTGAGTTTGGTGGTAGTGGTGATGACGGTGTTGATGGTGAAGCCGGTGGGAGCGGCACCGGTGGCGTAGAAGGTGTCGATGGTGAGTTTGGTGGTAGTGGTGATGACGGCGTTAATGGTGAGCTTGGCGTTGACGGTGAGCTTGGCGTTGACGGTGAGCTTGGCGTTGACGGCGAGCTTGGCGTTGACGGCGAGTTTGGCGTTGACGGTGAGCTTGGCGTTGACGGCGAGTTTGGCGTTGATGGCGAGCTTGGCACAGGTGGAGAACTTGGCGTTGATGGCGAGCTTGGTGCAAATGGTGAGCTTGGCGTTGACGGTGAGCTCGGCGAGAGAGGTGACAATGGTGCCGATGGTGAGCTTGGTGAGGCCGGCGCCGATGGTATCGATGGCGAAGGAGGTGCTGGAGGAGATGGACTCGGTGGAGGTGAGAGAAGAGGATGACTTGGTGGTGGTGATAGCAATGGTGATGGTGGCAAAGGAGGAGAATTTGGTGGCGGTATTAGCGGTGGCGGTGGTGGAGAAGGATATACAAATGTTGGAGAAAATGGAGGAGGCTGTAACGGAGGAGATTCTGAAATTTCCGGCATCGGTGGCGAAGGAGGTAAGAACGGCGGCGGTACAAATGACGGCATCGGCGGCGGTGACAGTATTGGTGAAGGCGGTGGCGTGAACTCACCATCCTCTTCACTACCAGTGCCAGTAGCACTATTATCGCTCTCTCCAACACCATACACTTGAATAAATCCATCTCCAGAAGACGCCGACGCGTACATAACATTATCCAACCCGCCTTTGCGTAAAGCGTCGACAACGTCCTCCGCCGGTATCGTCGTCAATCTGTTTCCTTTTTCCGCCGCTTCAACTAACGTCTTTGTCAAAACTCCAAACTTTATAAATACAACTTTCATCGCGCTCTTCGCGCTCCTCGACTGACTTTCGCCCGCTCCTCTCACCTCGAGCGCTTCCACCGTCCGCGCGTCCACATCCATCACCTTCGCCACGGCGCTCGCAAATCTCGCCACATTCATCGCTAAATCATCCATAAAACTCGCATCATCGTACCCGTGCAAACCGTATTCCGCTTCAACTCGGTATTTATACTCCGCAGATCGATACATGTACACACTTTCATCGTCCTCCTCCGATTCATCCTTCTCGCAAAACGCCTCGTTTTTCACGCACTGGTAGTTTGCATAACACGGACTGCCCACCGGGAAGGCCCCGATTTTGACCCCACCATTCCCGAGCGCATTTGCGCTCAACTTCTCGACAAATGCGCAAAATAATAATACTAACCACATCGTCGTACTCATCGCGAGCAATGATGCCAAAACAGGAGGGGGCAAAAGCACACGTACCATTGTCTTTGTCTTCTTAAACTTCGCGTATTTTAAAGTGAAGCTATTTTTGGCACTTTTTAGATACAAAAAATGCAACCGAGAGTGAACAAAACATTCTTCATTTACTCTTGACACAGAGAGAGAGAGAGAGCGAACGAGCGGAGTTTTGACGCGAAAGGGGTGTTGTCATTGTTGGAATTGTGCGCGCGAAAGAGGTGATAGAGCGTGAGAACAACACACCATTTTACTTTAAGATCTTTGTGGTTTTAGGGGTGTTGTTTGTTGTTTCGGGAAAGAAGTAACAACCGCATTCATTTCATGAAACTCATCCACGAAAAGTTCGAACGAGACGGCAAAGGTTCGGTGAAATGTACCCCGGAAACCGAGGACGACATGTGGGATGTGTACAATTTGCTCAAGGTGGACGATATCGTCCACGCGACGGCGACGAGGAAAGTGAAAGCGTCCGAGATGGAATCTTCCGGGGCGAACGTGAGAGATACCTCGTCGAAAGTTATTAAACTGAATTTAGGCGTGAAAGTGACGAGCATCGATTGGGATCCAGATTTGAGTCTCGTGAGGGTTTCGGGACGGAACCAAACGGTGAGCGAATACGTAAAGCAAGGCGCGATGCATACGTTGGAGTTGACGACGCATAAAGCGGTGACGATCGAGAAGAGCGAGTGGGACGGGGAAGACGTGAGACGGTTTCGAAAAGCTTTAGAACCGAACGTGCAAGCGACGATTGTAGCGATGTTGATATCGGATGTAGGTGAGTGTCGCATAGTGTTGTGCGGCGGCGCTCGGACGACGGTAGTCGCGAAGATTGAAAGATCGATACCGAAGAAGAAAGGGGTAGGGGCGGTAGTTGGGCACGAGAAACAGTTGGGTAAGTTTTACGAGGATATTTGCGACGCAGTATTAGGCAGCGGAAGTGGTCACGCGTCGTCGTCGTTGTCAGCGGCAGCAGCGACAACCGACGAGAAGAAGAAGAAGAAACATTTCCTGGAAAATTGCCCAAACTGTTTCGTCATCGCAGGCCCTGGCTTTGGGAAGGAGAATATTTTGCAAAAGCTCAACGAACGCTCGCAAAAATTGTATTCTGGCAAAACCTTCGAGAGTTGGCTGAAGTCATCGTTCGATTGCGTATTAGTGAAGAACGTTCGAGCGTCGAGCGCGCACGTGGGCGCGCTTTTGGAAGCGCTAAAAGACCCGTCCACGCGCAAAGCGGTTGGCGCCGCCGCGGAAACGCTCGACGCGGACGTGCTCGAACAATTATACGCGGAAATTGAGAAGTATAAAGCTTTGTATGGGCCGTCGCACGTGCTGAAAGCGTTCAAAGAAGGCGCGATTAAGATGTTGCTCTTATCAGACGATGTATTTCGCACGAAAGATCCAATCGAAAGAAAGTTATGGACGAAAGTTCGCGAGGACGTGGAAAATTCCGGTTTCGGCAGCGCGAGGGTGTTTTCAACCGGTCACGAAAGTGGGGAGAGGTTGAAACAATTGACTGGAGTGGCGGCTATATTAAGGTTTCCAATGGAGGAGTTGGTCGAGTCCGAATTACCGAATCCACCGGATTATAAGAAATGGTTAGAAGATTTGAGCGACGATTAGAATAGAATAAAATTATAGTATTTACTAGCATACAGCGCCGTGATATTCGCACGTTTACGTTTTTTACGATGTCTGTTTTTATCTCTAAACGTGTTTTACAAAGTTATACGTGCGCTATTATTATATATCTACTTAAAAACAAATCTCCCCCTTTTCGTCGTCTTTCGAACTAAAACAACAAATCCTCGTCCTTTTCGTTGGCGAAATCGATCAAATTCCCAACCGGACCGGCGCCGCTCCCGCCTTCGCCTCTGACCACCCCTTCTCCTTTACTCAGCGAATCCTCCTTCTCCTCTCTCTCCTTCGCGTCTTTCTTCTTCTTCGCTTGCACTTTCTTCAACCGAAAAAATTCCTCTCTCTCCAACTCGTCCAACTCCCCTTTAATGTAACTCACCGTATTCTCCAACCTCGGCGTGACTACGTTCTCCAACGCGTTTACGCGTCTGTTGGTCGTTTTAATCGCCTGATCGAGCGTTAAAAACGCCGTCTGTAAACTCGCGAGTTCCACGAGCGTTTGCAACGCCTCTTTGTACGCTTTTTTACACTTTTGAATCTGTTTCCCGCCTCTTCCTAACCCGGTCAATTCGCTCTTACTCTCCGTCGTCGCCGTCGTCGTTCCTGTTTCGCCCGATCCTCCTCCGCTCGCTCCTATCAAGCTCCCACTCCCGCAGGCGTTAAACTTCGGAATCTTCACCCCAGCGACGTTATCCGCGTACGCTCGCACTCGAATCTCCGCTTTCCCGTCCACGGAATCTAAAACCGTGTGTTTAATCCCGTCTCCACCGACGTATTTCGCTTCCGTCCACGCGAACGACGCGGATTTCATGTTCTCGCCCATGGAGAGTTTCGTTTGGACGATCTTCTTTAGGATTTGTCGATAGCGGAGAGACAAGGCGTCGGCTTTTTTCTTGAGCAGTTTATACCCGCGTTGGGCGCCGATGAGGCGGTTTTTGACCACGGCGAGGACCGTGACCGTTGGGACCACGTTTAAGCGGTTCGTCGTTGACATTATTCGTCTTCTTCGTTTAATTTATGTGTTCTCTTTAACGCGCTTTTATCTTCGCTAAAAATGGCGATTTTCGCTTCCAATTTCACCACAGAAAAAGAGCGCTTTAAAGAGAGAGACAGAGAGAGGCTCAATCATCAAACAAAACGGCGAAGAAGAACATGACGACGACGAACAGTGGTGGTGTTATTAAATGCTTCATCCCGCAAACCATCTCCTCGGACGTGAAACTGCGTCAAAAAGTCCTCTCCGTTTTTAACAAACGACGATCCGATTTCCCGAACGAGGCGAAGTACAACGACTATTTAGAACACGTGGAAGAGATCGTATTCAACGCGATCGAAGGCATCGCGAGCGCGACGGAAACGGAGAAGATTTTACAAAAAGAGAAACGAGAACATGCGAAAGAGATTAAAGAGAGGAAAGAGAGGAATATGGAGGAGGACAGAGTGAGCTGCCCGGAGAAATTTAACGTGGTGTTTGGGGGTGGAGGAGGAGGCGTTGGTGATGCGAAAGAGGCGGAGGACGAGGAGATGTTGCGAATGATGATGGACTATCAGCCGGAAGGTGGTGGTGGTGGTGGTGCGAGTGGACATTCGTTTGTCGCGGAATACACCGAGTACGACGAGACGACGGAGGAAGGGAAGAAGGCGAAGAAGGAGGCGAGTTTGAAAGCGTGCGGATTCGATCCGCTGAAAACGGAGTACGAGAGGTCCGTCGTCGAGGCGTTTCAGACGATACGAGTTTAGATTTGATTTCATCGCGAAAAGGCGCTTCTTATGTTTTAGGTAGTAGTAGTGCGTAGTTTAGTAGTAGTAGTAGTATGTAGTCTCGAGTAGTAGTGTAACATTTTAATAAAAAAGGAGAAGTTTTACCTTCTACGTACAGAGGTACCGGGAGGTACCTCGTCGTCGTAAGTTCTTTTTCTTTGTAATAAAATAAACGTATTTTCTTCTCAAAAGAATACGCGTTTGGGAGATAATAGTAGTACTGGTAGTGGCGCGCAGCTCTCTACCTATTCACAAAAAAATGCCCGTTCGAACGTCGCTGTCTTCGAATTCGTCGTCGTCTTCCTCTTCGTCCATGAGCGCCAACTCGTCCTCTTTGATTTTCTCGAGTTTTGTCTTCACGGCGGAGAAGAATTTACCGGAAATATCCGTCGTTTTGGAAACTACACCTTTGGTCGTGTTCATGGTCGTGCTCGCAATGACCGAGGAGTACTTTGGAATGACCGTTTTGACGGTGGAGTAGGTGTTGACGATGGCGGCGCCCAACCCGGGCTTCTCGGACATTTCGTCCAATTTTTTGGTCAAAATCTCAATAACTTTGCGGTCGCTATCCCAGATTTTCTTCAACTCGGCGTTCTCGCGCATCGCTGCGGAAAGCTTCATTTCGGATTCATTCGCAGCCGCTCGCAATTCTCGTTCGCTCTTTGTCTTTTCCTCCATCATCTGGTTCTTCTCCTCGCGGAACTTTGCGTTCAGTTCTCTTTCTTGGACGAAATCTTGCTTATACGCTCTCGCTAAAACCTCCGCCGCTTTCTTCTCCTCCTTCATTTGCTCCAAAGACTCGCGCAAACTTTGAAGTTCTTCCATTTTGGATTGCTCGAAGTCTTTTTCTGAAGACACGAGAAACTCGTTCAGCTCTTTAATCTCGTCGTCTTTCGCGGCGGTTTCGAGTTCGAGTTCGGATAATTCTCGCGCCAATCGGTTTCTTTGCTCCTTCATGGAATCAAACTCAGAAGAAGCCTTTTCCGCTTTCTCCGTCGCTTCGAGCATTTGCGTTTTGAGCGATTCCGCGGATTGCTTGTACTTGTCCACTTCCACCTTCAAGTTCAACACGAGCTCGCTCGCGATGGCTTTTTGGCGCTTCTTTTCTTCTTCTACTTTTTCTTCTTCGTCTTCTGCTAAAACACCCAAGTTTTTCTCTTCTTCTTCGCTCTTCTTCTTCTTCTCCTCCGTCATCGGAAGAAAATCGTCCGCATCAAACGTCGTCGACGCTTGCAACTCTTGTAAAAAGTCCTCCTCGGCTTCCGTCAACACCGCTCTCTCCTCTTCTTCTTCGTCCTCTGCTTCGTATTCGATGGACAGAGCCGCTCGGTCGACCACCGTCGCTTCCTCCTCCATCATCTCGCGCTCCTCTTCCGTCATCTCTTCCGCAGAAACTACGTGGTCAATAACTGATGATGATAAAGGAGAAGTAGGTAACGGCTTGATGAACTCATCCACCACAGACGACGACGACGAGTCCACCATCGCGTCCCCGTACCTGACCGGACTCGCGGAATCCTCCTCCACGAGACTCATCTTCCCAACCTTCTCGACTCTCGTCATCGCCTCTGCCAACTTCATCCGTTTCTCCAGCTCTTCGTCCATGGTAAACATGGGTAACTCGTCGTCGTCTCCGTCCACCGGTTCGACGCCGTATCTGCGTCGAATATCGTTCAGAGTCATCCCGGAGAGTAAATCGAGTTTCAAATCCAAAACTGCGTTTTTATATTCGCTCGCTTGCCATTCCGCCGTCGTTTCTTCCGGTTTCCCGAACTCTTCCCATCTCACGTACGCTCTTATTTCCGCCAGAGATTCCGGGACGTAAATGGATTGCAAAACTTCTTTCGGTGGGAGGAATTGCCTTCTTTGTTGTTGTTGTTGTTGTTGTCGTCGTTCATCATCGCGACTCGTTATCGTGGTTGACGAACCGTCAAAGTCGTCGTTAATGTGTTCGGTAAAAAACGTTGACGATTTTGACGACGAATTTTGTGATGATGATGATGATCGAGATACAACTCGTCCTCTTCGACTCCCACCACTTTTTGCTGCAAAACGTGCGGCGCCTCTCGTCGTCGTCGTCGTCGCGGGGAGAGAATTTAAGAGAAGCGAAGCCATGACGTGTGCGCGCGTGTGCAGAGAGCAACAGGGAAAAGAGCACTACTGTGAAGAAATGAGTCCGTTAGAAAGAAAGCTGTCACACCTAAATTTGAATTTTTCACATAAACCCTAAATATACCTTTTTTCTCCTTTTTTTCTTCTTCTTCTTCTTCTTCTTCTTCTTCTTCTTCGGTAAACCACATGCGAGGTTGAATGTACCTCTCGTGAAAATAATAACAAGAAGAAGAAGAAGAAGAAGAAGTAATTATTATGAGGCGAAGAAAGAATCCACATCCGAAAAGAGCGGTGAACGCGAGGACGGTTTTGAAGGGAGAGAAAGAAGAGAAAGAAGAACCTTTGGTGTTGTGTTCGAGGATTCCTGACGAGGAGGATGATCTCGAGGTGAATCATCATCAGATACGAAAAGAAGAAGAAGAAGAAGAAGAAGAAGAAGAAGAAGAGGGAGAAGACGACGACGTAGAGCGATTGTGGAGGATTATGTGCGTGCCACGTGACGATGTCGTGGAGCAAAATCAGACGCGGAAAGACGCTAAAGGAGTGAAGAGAAAGAGAGGGCACGAGTGTGGCGT
>Ga0233451_10002497_pt1 | contig 16687 bp, 21 predicted proteins | sample 011ome_29_FD_183052 | JGI IMG/M metagenome (GOLD analysis project Ga0233451, IMG submission 183052) | Coastal salt marsh microbial communities from the Groves Creek Marsh, Skidaway Island, Georgia - 011504CT (spades assembly) | ecosystem: Environmental > Aquatic > Marine > Intertidal zone >...
GAGTAGGAGTAAAAGTTTTCAGAGACTAAAGGTCTTTATCTATTAACAACGCTTCTAATTTACTAAAAACTGACAGACATTTGCTTTTAATTGATTTCTCAACACGCTTTGTTCCAAAGCTACTGCGCTAAAAAACACAAAAGCTGTATTTGTATTCTGTTTATTTTAATTATATTTGATTAAACAAATTAAACAAACAAATGAAAAAATTATTTACAATTACAATGGCATTAGTAGCTTTTACTATTAGTGCCCAAAATGTCACTTTTGGTGCAAAAGCAGGTTTAAACTTTGCAAGTATGACAGGAGATGATGCAGACGGTCTTGATGGTAGAACTTCATTTCACTTAGGGGTTACTGCAGAAATTGAGATGTCTGATACATTTTCTATTCAACCTGAACTACTATATTCAGGGCAAGGGTTTACTTTCGAAGATGATGTTGATGGAGATTTTACCACTAAAGTTGATTATCTTACCTTACCTGTAATGGCTAAATTTTACGTTGCAGATGGATTCAGTGTTGAAGTAGGTCCTCAAATTGGTTTTCTTTTAAGTGCTGATGATAATGGTGAAGACGTTAAAGATCTATTAAAATCAACAGACTTTGCATTGAATTTAGGTGCGGGCTATAAGCTTGATTCAGGATTAAATTTTGGCCTGCGTTACTCTATGGGGCTTACTGATGTGCCTGACTTTGATACAGATGGTTTCAAACACAGCGTGTTACAACTTTCAGTAGGTTTTAACTTCTAAAGTTTATTTAAAGTAAATATTAGGGGGGGGGGATTACCCCCCTTTTTTAATTATTCAAGTAATGAAAAAACTACTCTTACTCTCCGCCTTTCTCATCTTCGCCTGTAGTAATGGTGATAGTTCTAATGACAATAATACTGAAACCTTTTTGGAGAGATATGATGGGGTTGTTTGGGAAAATGACTTATTCGACCCATCAGACCCTGAAAACCCTCAAGTAGACCCTGTATACTATATTTTCTACAATGCGCCTCAAGATATTTTTTTTAATGCAGGGTGGTATGACCCCGAATTTGAGTGCGCTAGCTTCAAGCAGGGATATAATGACGATGGTCTTGGCTGTGTAGAATTTATTACAATAGACATAAATCTATCAGACAATTTTAAGTTTATTATTACCGATTGTGAAGGTGATAGCGGTTCAGTAGAAGCTATTACTTTTGATAATGGAAATGCGTTGAGACTTATTTTTTCTGACGGAATGCAGGAACAAATTTTTTCAAGAACAAATATCAGTAATCCTTGTAACTAAATGAAAAAACTACTTTTACTTTCAGCAGCTTTTTTAATCTTCGCTTGTAGTAGTGATGGTGACAATAATTCTAATAATGGCTGTCCTATTGATTTTGAATGTAGTACTGCTACGGCTAATGATTTTTTAAGTCTTGATGGTGTCAATGATGAGTATCAATCAAATGTTTCTCAATATGGTATGCCTATTTCTGATGGACTATATCAAAATAATGATGGGGGCTATTATTATTCTTGGGTATGGGCTGAAGATTGTATTTCGGTTTCCTGCAGTGATTGCTCATATGTAATTTTTGATGACTGCCCGTTATAAAAACTAACTAAATGAAAAAACTAATCTTACTCTCCGTTTTATTCATCTTCGCTTGTAGCAGTGATATTAAAGTTATTAATGCTTCTAGTTTACAGGAAAGGGACGGAACAACAACGTATTTGGGTAAGGTTTTCAGTGGCTATGCCGCATATAAAGGAACGACTACAAAATGGGTAAAAGGTTACAAAAATTTAAAAAAAGGAAATATTTGTCAACTTTTACTAGAATATAAAAACGGGAAGGTTGTAGGGATGAAGCAATTTTATGACACTCCAACCGAAATCATTACAATTGAAAATATTGAATACCAAATTGGAACAAAACTAAAGGCGAAAGCCGATGAAAATCAATTAACTACTTATTTTGAAGACGGCACAACACGAAGCAAAATTCAAATTAAATGGGATGGATTATGGCCAGTGCCCAATGGAGAAGGAATTCAATATAATAGCGATGGGACAGTAAAAAGAAAGGCTGTTTTTAAAGATGGGGAAATCATTAAAAAATGAAAAAACTACTTTTAATCTTAACTTTCTTTGTTCTTAGTTGTGACGACGATCAAGATTCTTTTACTATAATACAAAAAACAATTACAAATGGGGAGTTTGTATTGGTAGGCGATTTTGACACTTCAAATAATGACGATGACGGGTTGCCAAACGGCTATGCTGACGTTAATTTGGAGGTGAGTCAAGAGGTTTATGACGCATACAATGTTGGTGATGAATATTGTTATGAATAATATTTGAAGATGAAAATTTTTAGACCTTTCCGCCAAGATTCAAGTAATAATTTTAGTTATTTAAAATATCCAATAGGTGAGATATTTCTTGTTGCTGTTGGGATTTTAATTGCATTGCAAGTCAATAATTTGAATCAATCTCGTATTGAGGAAAAAGCAATGAATGATTATTTCCAGAAAATAATAGTCAATATTCAAGAGGACATCAAAGAATCCAATAGATTATTAAAGTTTAGACAACAGCACATACTTAGTTGTAATGAAGATTCAAGAGCATTGATTGAAAATGATTTTTCTGACCAATTAAAAATTCAAAAAGCGATTTTTGAAATGATTATTGAAGTTCAATTAAATCTAATAAAACAAAGCATTAGGGTTTAGCTTACATTTTCATTTGATCAGGGACTAGGGGGTTTATAATTTTAAACCATAGTGGTGGGATAAAACTCAACAAAAGTGAAGCTGGATATCCCAAAGGTAATGTTGGACTTTCTTTGTAACTATTCAAAATTTGATATTTTTTTGAAGCTTTATAATGATGATCGCTATGTCTAGTGAGCTCATATAAAACAATGCGTCCAATATTAAAATTTGAATTCCAAGAGTGATGAGGTTGAACACGTTCATAACGTCCAGAGGGAGTTTTAAAACGTTTCAAACCATAGTGTTCAATATAGTTTATACTTTCCAAAAACAGAAAAGAAATGACACCAATAGTAAACGCAAACATTACCACTTCAAATGAAAATAAATAATATACTGTAAGCAGGTATAAAGGTTGAATAAAATGATACCAAAGCATATCATTTTTAATGGAAAAAAATGAAAAATTATTTGCTTTTAAAAGATGTATTTGTCGTTTCCAAGCATCTATATATTGCTTTGAAACAGACGTTATCCAAAATGAATATACCGTTTGATTATATTTTGCAGTAGCCCCATCTTCTGGTGTAGCAACATGCAAATGATGGCCAAAATTATGTTCTATATAAAAATGCATATACAAGCATGGCATGTACAGTAATTTACTCAAAAAGCGTTCAAAATAGGGTTTTCTATGACCGAGCTCATGTGCTACATTAATTGCATTGGTAGCCAATAAAATTCCAGCTGAAAGCCCCATTCCTACTAATTCGTATATGGCATAATCATTTGTTTGAATTTTTGAGAATGCTAAAAATAAAAGACCAAAAACAATAGGAACATTTAAATACAACATCAAATCAAAAATCCATTTGTTTTTTTTATTCAATGCCTCGTCTTTTGATAAGTTTTCAGAACCTTGCCCAGTTAAAATATCCAAAAAAGGCAAAACAACAAAAGCATAAATTACTGCAGAGTAGGTGCCAGCACCATAAGAAACAAAAGAAATATAGGCTGAAATAGGGACTGTATATGCAAACAAATATTTTAAATCTTTCATAATATAATACTCTATTCAAAACTCAATTTATTAATATTTTAAGTCAAAAAATTAATTTATGAGTAGTTAACTAATTAATAATGAACAAATTACTAATTATTTTTTTATTTCTACTTTTTGCTTGTAGTAAAAATGATACAACTCATCAATTACAACTACTTATTAAATAATCATATACTATTTTTCTGTAAATTATCTTAAAATTAAAATTTTGTTTTGCAAGTAATATTTAGTATTTTCGTTAGACAACCAATTTAATTTATATGAAAAAAATCAATTTAATTTTAGCTATTTGTTTTCTAATGACAGCATTTGTACAAGCTCAAGAACCGATTTCAGATGCAGACTACAAAGCGTTGTTAGAAAAAAGCCCTTTCAATAGTATCTATCCAAGAAATTTTACAAAAGCATCAGATGCGTATTTTGAGTCATCAATGAAAATTTATTCCGATGGACCTATCAAAGAAAAAGAAGCTCATTTGGCAGCTCTGGCTACAGCTGCAGCAACTAAATGCCAGTACTGTGTTCCTTTTCATATTGCTCAAGCAAAACGATTAGGTGCGACCGAAGATGAGCTCAAAGCCGCTGTTCAAATTGCTGCTGATGTAATGCGAATGAGCACCATGTTCTATGGAAATGAATTTGATTTGGAAGCCTTCAAAGCAATGTTGAAAAATTAATAACTCTAAAAAATTTAACAATGAAAAAATTACAATTATTACTAGGACTACTTTTAATGACAACAGTTTCACTAAACGCCCAAGGTGAAGACCGTTTTGTATATGAGCTACATTTTGAAGTAGCCCAAACAGCATCTGTTTTAGATGCTGAAAAGATGTTTTTTGTCTTTTATGACGGATTTAAACAAAGTAAAAAGTGCACAAGTGTTCGTGCACTACAACACCATACTGGCGCTGGATTTCAATATAAAATTTTAGCTTACGCTAATAGTTGGGATGATCTAGATGACATGACTGTTGAAGCGCAAACTTATTTTGCATCTAAATATCCAGAAATGATGACTTCGGCATGGCCTATGGTTCATACAGGTGATGCTGTTTATGCTGTTAGAACATCTTTTGAGCAAGGATTTGTATCACAATAACCAAATAACTAATAATTTAATATATAAATGAAAAATTTAATTACACTATTTTGCCTCTTTATTGGGGTTTCACTTTTTGCACAAGTTGCAAATATTACTTACGTAACCGTTCCTAGAGAAGAAGCAGATCAATTTTTAGCCCTTCACGAAAAATTTTCAAATCTTTCAATTTCAGACGAAAGAACACTTCAAGGTGGTGGACTATTTGCACATGCTTTTGCAGGAGATTATAGTTTTGCTCTTTACGATTTTTATGCCTCTGCAGAAGATTTAGTAAAAGATTCAGATTTTGCCAACAAGGCGCTACAGGCTAATATAAAAGCAATGGATCTTGACGAAGAAGCTCAGCAGAAAATGACTTCTGACTATAGAACTTATACACGGATGTATGCCGATAACCATTCAGACCAAGTGCGTATTAGTGAAGGCCTTGAAGATTTAGTTTATGAATCAGAAGCATTAGATTGGTCCACAAAAAAAGTTGTTGTTGTTAGTAAATATGAAGTAAAATGGGGGCAAAACAGAGACTTTTTTGATGGTATTGTAAATGGAAGTTTAAAAAATCTAAAAGAAAGCGGCCATGCTGTAGCACATTATGCAAGTCGTCACCTTTATGGATCTGGCGCAGATTGGCATACCTATCAATTTTTTGATACTTGGGCCGATTTTGCTGCTTTTGAACAGGCCAACATTAGTGTAGAAATGGATGAGGCTGGGAAAAAATTCTGGTCTGCTATAGAAGGTCATGACGATGAAATACTTGTACTTATTGGAGGACATGATCCAGAAACAAAGAAATTTGGACTGGCTAAATAGTACCATCTAATTTTAAAAAAAAGCTTCAACAATTGTTGAGGCTTTTTTTATTTTTGAATAAAATTAATATGCTATGAAACTGTTGAAAGAATTTAAAGACTTTGCTGTAAAAGGCAATATGTTAGATATGGCTATTGGAATCATTATTGGAGCGTCTTTTAATGCAATTGTCAATGTATTGGTAAAGAATGTAATGCTTCCACCTTTATCCTTACTTTCTGATGGGGTTAATTTTGGCGAGAAGAAAATTATCTTAAGAGAAGCAACTAACGAGGTAACTCAAGTATCTATTGATTACGGTTTGCTTATTGAAACCGTAATAGATTTCTTAATTGTTGGATTTACTATTTTTATTGTCGTAAAATTCATTAATAAGTTAAGAAACCAAGCTAATAATGTCGAAGATACCACAGTTCCAACACCAGCAGATATTGAGTTATTATCAAAAATTAAGGACTTGCTTGAAGAACAAAATGAGGCACTAATTAAGAAAGAGAAGTCTTAGTATGTAGTCTGGAAACATATTTTCCAATCACATCAAACTCTAAATTAACAACAGTGCCTTCTTCAAAAGTGTGAAAATTTGTATGCTCATAAGTGTAAGGAATAATAGCAACACTAAAACCATTATCCTTTGAGTTGACAACAGTTAGACTCACACCATTTACGGTGACAGACCCTTTCTCAATAGTAATATTTCCTAGCTTGGGGTTATATTCGAATGTGTAAACCCAACTCCCATTTTGAGCATCAACATTTATACAAGTTCCTACTTGATCTACATGGCCTTGAACCATATGACCATCCAAACGATCTCCGAGTTTTAAACCACGCTCTAAGTTTACAAGATCTCCTACTTTTAAACTATTGAGGTTTGTTTTATCTAAGGTTTCTTTTATTGCAGTCACAGTATAGCTAGACGCTGAAAGGTCTATGACTGTAAGGCATACCCCATTGTGAGAAACACTCTGGTCAATTTTTAGTTCTGAAGCTAATTTACTCTTTATGGTAAGGTGTAAATTTGTATTCTCTTGTTCTAATGCTTCAACAATTCCTAAATCTTCAATTATGCCTGTAAACATGCTTTTTATTCGTTAAATTTGTAATGTAAAATTACAAACATTAGACATCATTTTTGATGAGAAAAGAAAAAAAAATAAAAATTGGCATTTCAATAGGAGATTTGAATGGCATTGGTGGTGAGTTGATTGTAAAAACATTTTCAGATAACAGACTTTTAGAGTTTTGCACTCCAATAGTGTTTGCATCAACCAAAACAATGTCTTTTTTAAAGAAACATTTTCAAAGTTCTATTTCTTTTCATGGCATTCACGATGCTAGTCATGCTATTGATGGGAAACTAAATGTGGTAAATGTTTGGAAAGAAGACGTAAATATTGAATTTGGCAAAGAAACACTAGAGGCAGGGCAGTACGCTCTTGAATCTCTGAAAGCAGCAGTTGCAAGTATTAAAGCAAACGAAGTAGATGTGCTAGTGACAGCACCAATCAATAAACACAATATTCAATCTGAAGACTTTAAATTTCCAGGGCACACCGATTTTTTAAATCAAGAATTACAAGGAGATAGCTTGATGTTTATGGTCTCAGACACTCTTCGAGTGGGGCTTCTAACAGATCATGTTCCAGTTGGAGATGTTCCTCAGCATTTAAACGAGGCTCTAATTTCAAAAAAAATAAATCTCATTCATCACTCACTGAAACAGGATTTTGCCCTAAGAGCTCCAAAAATTGCTGTGCTTGGTGTCAACCCTCATACAGGGGATAATGGTGTAATTGGCTCAGAAGATGATACTATTTTACGACCAACTCTAGAAAAAATAAAAGCCTCCGGAAAGCTCATCTATGGCCCTTATGCTGCCGATAGTTTTTTTGGATCAAATAACTATCAAAACTTTGACGCTATTGTAGCAACATATCATGATCAGGGTCTTATCCCCTTTAAAACTCTTACTTTTGGCAATGGTGTAAATTATACAGCAGGACTAGATAAAGTACGAACCTCACCAGATCATGGGACTGCATATGACATTGCTGGAAAAGGAATTGCCAATATTGATTCATTTAAAGAAGCGATTTTTGTGGGGATAGAAATTTACAGGAATAGAAGCATGGATGCTGAGCTCAAACAAAACCCTCTTCGGGAACAAGCTAAAACACGAAAATAAAAATAGTCTGAGTATACACAAAAGCTAAAAAAAATGTATATATTTGCACGCTCAAATATGCATAATAATGAAGCCATTAAAAGCATTTGAAGTACAATTTGTAGGTTTAAAGCTTGGCGAGCATATATTTGAGTACGATATAGATAATACGTTCTTTGAACATTTTGAATATGACGAGATTAATGATGTCCAATTAAAAGTGACACTAACACTCCAAAAAAAAACAACTCTATTAGAGTTAGATTTTGAAGTTGAAGGTGTTATAAACCTTAATTGCGACTTAACAAACGAACCCTTTGATCAGCCAATTAGTTCTGAATTTAGTTTAATTGTAAAATTTGGTTCTGAATATAATGATGACAATGAAGAAATATTGATTATTCCTCATGGTGAATATAAAATAAATGTTGCGCATCAAATATATGAACTTATTGTGCTTTCTGTTCCACAAAAACGATTGCACCCAGGGATTGAAGACGGGACATTAAACTCTGAAATACTCAAAAAACTAGAAGACTTAAGTCCAAAAAGCTTAGAAAATAAAAATTCTGACAACGATATTGATCCGCGTTGGAATTCATTAAAAAAATTATTAACGGATAAATAATATAAAAAATGGCACATCCTAAAAGAAAAATCTCCAAAACAAGAAGAGATAAAAGGCGTACCCATTACAAAGCATCTACACCACAGATTGCTACTTGCCCAACTACAGGTGAAGCACACCTGTACCATAGAGCGCACTGGCATGATGGTAAGCTATATTACAGAGGTCAAGTCCTAATTGATAATACTGCTGCAGAAGAAAATGTAGCTTAAACTACAATTGCATACATTAAAAAAAACGCTCATTGAGCGTTTTTTTTTAATTTAAAACTTACAATTTTTGCTCAGTTTTGAACAAAAAACAGTATTTTTGCTCCGTTTTTTAATGTTTTTTGATGATTTTTCATCAAAATCAATGACTTTAATAAAATACATATGAGTAAAATCTCAGCTGCAATAACCGCTGTAGGTGCATACGTCCCAGAATTTGTTCTTACCAATGCCATGTTGGAAAAAATGGTAGAAACAAACGACGAGTGGATAACTACAAGAACGGGAATTAAAGAAAGAAGAATATTAAAGGCAGAAGGCAAAGGAACATCTTTTCTAGCCATTAAAGCTGCAAAAGATTTGATTCAAAAAACAAATCTAGATCCCACCACCATAGACTTAGTTATTGTAGCCACGGCAACTCCCGACATGAAAGCCGCATCAACAGCCTCCTATACGGCAACCCAAATTGGCGCTACCAACGCATTTTCTTACGATATGGACGCTGCTTGTTCCAGCTTTCTCTTTGGAATGTCAACAGCTTCAAGTTATATAGAATCAGGACGTTACAAAAAAATACTTCTAATAGGAGCAGACAAAATGTCTTCCATTATTAATTATAAAGATCGTGCAACCTGTATAATTTTTGGTGATGGAGCAGGAGCTGTTTTGTTTGAACCTAACAATGAAAACCTAGGTCTACAAGATGAATATTTGCGAACAGATGGATCAGGTAGAGAATTTTTACAAGCAACATACGGTGGGTCATCTCATTCAATTACACACGAGGTTTTAGATAATGGCGGGCATTATGCATTTCAAGAAGGAAGAACAGTTTTTAAAAATGCAGTATCCAATATGGCAGACGCTGCTGTAAAAATATTAGAACGAAATAATCTAACAAAAGACGATGTTCAGTGGCTTGCTGCACATCAGGCCAATAAAAGAATCATAGATGCTACGGCACAAAGAATGAACTTGGAGGAAAGCAAGGTTATGACGAATATTGAAAAATATGGCAATACAACCTCTGCAACTCTTCCACTACTCATCAACGATTATGAAGATCAACTTAAAAAAGGGGATAATGTTATTTTTGCCGCTTTTGGGGGAGGATTCAGTTGGGGAGCGATACACCTAAAATGGGCATATACTAAAAATCAAACTAACTTAAACTAAATACATTAATTATGGATTTAAAAGAAATTCAAAATTTAATCAAATTTGTCGCTAAATCTGGTGCAAGCGAAGTAAAGCTTGAAATGGATGATGTAAAAATCACTATTCGTACAGGAAATGAAGGCGATAAACAACAAGTACAACAACTAACAGTACCTGTTCAAATGCCATCAGCACCAGTCGTACAGGCTCCATCTGCAGCAGGACCAGTAGCACTTGCAACGCCAAAAGCTGAAGCACCATCAGAAGACTCAAAATACATAACCGTAAAATCTCCTATAATTGGAACATTTTATAGAAGACCTTCACCAGACAAGCCAATCTTTGCTGAAGTTGGTCAATCTATTGCAGAAGGTGATGTTTTGTGTATAATTGAAGCCATGAAACTTTTCAATGAAATAGAGTCTGAGGTTTCAGGGAAAATTGTAAAAATCCTAGTTGATGACGCTTCACCTGTGGAATTTGATCAACCTTTATTTTTGGTTGACCCTTCTTAAAATAAATTCTATAAGCATTTAATAATTGCTTTAGAAAAGGAAATTAACATTTTAAAATAACAATGATGTTTAAAAAAATATTAGTTGCTAACAGAGGGGAAATTGCATTAAGAGTCATTAGAACTTGTAAAGAAATGGGGATTCAAACTGTTGCAGTATATTCTACAGCTGATGCTGAGAGTTTACATGTAAAATTTGCCGACGAGGCCGTATGTATTGGTCCAGCACTAAGTAGTGAATCTTACTTGAAAATTGCCAATATCATTGCTGCAGCAGAAATTACAAATGCAGATGCTATTCATCCAGGCTATGGATTTTTATCAGAAAATGCTCGCTTTTCCAAAATATGTGAAGAACATGGTATAAAATTTATTGGCGCTTCTCCAGAAATGATTGATCGTATGGGTGACAAAGCCAATGCAAAAGCAACAATGAAAGCTGCGGGTGTACCTTGTGTTCCTGGAAGTGATGGCGTAATCCAAACTTTTGAAGAATGTAAAAAAACAGCCAAAAAAACAGGTTATCCTGTAATGTTAAAAGCTTCTGCTGGAGGAGGAGGAAAAGGAATGCGTGCCGTTTGGAAAGAAGAAGATTTAAAAGGCGCATGGGATTCTGCAAGACAAGAATCTAAAGCTGCATTTGGCAATGACGATATGTACATGGAAAAGCTCATTGAAGAGCCAAGACATATTGAAATTCAAATTGTTGGTGATTCCAATGGAAAAGCATGCCATTTGTCCGAAAGAGATTGTTCTGTTCAAAGACGTCATCAAAAACTTACTGAGGAAGTTCCTTCTCCATTTATGACAGATGCCTTACGAAAAAAAATGGGTGCTGCCGCTGTAAAAGCCGCAGAATTTATCAAGTATGAAGGCGCTGGAACAGTAGAGTTTTTGGTCGATAAACATCGAAATTTTTATTTCATGGAAATGAATACTAGAATACAAGTTGAGCACCCAATAACAGAGCAAGTTATTGATTTTGATCTCATTAGAGAGCAAATTTTAGTTGCTTCTGGTGTTGCAATTTCTGGGAAAAACTATTTTCCAAACTTGCATTCTATTGAGTGTCGAATAAATGCAGAAGATCCATATAATGATTTTAGGCCATCACCAGGGAAAATCACAACTCTACATTCACCAGGGGGGCATGGTGTTCGCTTAGATACGCATGTTTATGCGGGATATGTAATTCCACCAAATTATGACTCTATGATTGCCAAGCTTATCACAACCGCTCAAACTCGTGAAGAGGCCATTAATAAAATGAAAAGAGCACTTGATGAATTTGTGATTGAAGGGATAAAAACAACCATACCGTTCCATAGACAACTTATGGAGCATCCAGATTATGTTGCTGGTAATTATACTACAAAATTCATGGAAGATTTTGTAATAGAAACATCAAATTAATTCATCATATAAACTCCGGAATATTTTTCGGAGTTTTTTTTGAAAAACCATTACCTTTAGGCAATGAATTTATCCTATTGGGAACAAAAAGAATGGTTACAAAACATTGATTTTACCATTGTTGGCAGTGGTATTGTTGGGCTCAGTACGGCTGTATTTCTTAAAAAGCGTTTTCCAAAGTCAAAAATTTTAGTTCTAGAAAAAGGAATTCTTCCGCAAGGGGCAAGCACCAAAAATGCAGGCTTTGCTTGTTTTGGGAGCTTAAGTGAAATTCTAGAGGATTTAAAATCACATTCTGTAGATGAGGTTTTATCATTACTAAAGAGCAGAGTTGATGGATTACAACTATTGCGTCAAATGCTTGGCGATGAGGCACTGGATTATAAGTCTCATGGTGGATATGAATTATTTTTAGAAAAAAATCAAAAATTATTCAATACTTGTATTGAAAAAGTTCCCGACATCAATGCGATGCTTTCACCTGTTTTTAAAGGCGATGTTTTTTCTGTAGTTTCAAATAAGTTTCATTTTGAACGGATTCAATCTCAATATATTTTTAATCAATTTGAAGCGCAAATAGATACAGGAAAAATGATGCATGCCTTAATTCAAAAAACGCAACACCTTGGGATTACTATTATGAATTCAACTACTGTTGATTCGTTTGCAGAAAATCCAAATTCTGTTCAGGTAAAAACGAATCATTTTGAATTTAATTCCTCTAAATTAATCATAACAACAAACGGATTTACAAATCAATTATTACCCCAAAATCTTAAACCAGCACGCGCACAAGTGCTTATTACAAAACCAATTCAAGATTTACACATAAAAGGGACATTTCACATGGATTGTGGTTATTATTATTTTAGAAATATAGATAATAGAATTCTTTTTGGTGGAGGAAGGAATTTAGATTTTGCCAATGAAACGACCACAGAAATGAAAACGACTTCACAAATTCAAACTCAATTAGACCATCTTCTTCGAACAGTAATTTTACCAAATAATAATGTTGAAATTGACTACAGATGGGCAGGGATTATGGGGGTTGGACCACAAAAATTGCCGATCATTAAACAATATTCAAATCATGTGTTTTTGGGTGTTCGTATGGGCGGTATGGGAGTAGCACTTGGTGCAAGTGTTGGTAAAAAAATTGTGGATTTAATTGTATAAAAAAAACCACCTTTAGAAAGGTGGTTTTTAACTTTTTTAAATATTAGTTGACTTCAAAAGTGATTTTTAGATTTACACGAAATTCATCAACATCATCTCCATTCACTGTTGCACTTTGATCTTGTACATATACAGATCGAATATTTTTCACAGTTTTTGAGGCATGTTTAACGGCTTTTCGAGTGGCGTCTTCCCAACTTTTGTTGGAATTAGACAGCACTTCAATAACTTTTAGTACTCCCATGGTATTATAGATTTTAGGGTTAAAAAATAATTAAGGTCTAAATATATAAAAATATTTATAACTATCCATTAACGGCTTCAACCCTTTCAATTTTGGGACCCATCATTTCTTTTAAAATCGTTTCAATTCCATTTTTTAGTGTAAATGTAGATGATGGGCATCCACTACATGCGCCTTGAAGAATGACTTTTACAACTTTATTTTCTTTGTTGTAAGACTTAAACATTATATTTCCGCCATCACTAGCAACGGCAGGTTTTACATGTTGCTCCAATATATTTATGATTTCCTTTGATGTATCATCTAGCTTATCATATGCCCTGTCTAACTGCTCAGTTGTTTTTTCCAATTCTACAGCAGCTGTAGAACTAACCATTTCTTTCCCATCTTCAATATATGTTTTGATAAATGTCCGAAGTTCAAGAGTGATTTCTTCCCATTCTACTATATCAAATTTTGTTATGGAAACATAGTTTTTATCTAAAAAAACAGACTTTATAAATGGAAATTGAAATAAAGCTGTTGCAAAAGGAGAGGGTTTTGCTTCTTCAATTGAAGCAAATTCAAAAGTAGATGTCACTAGATTTTTATTTGCAACAAATTTTAAAACACTAGGATTTGGTGTACTTTCTGCATAAATGCTAATAGGATTCTTTTTTGTTTTTTCTTCAATTACAACCAATCCACCACTATTTAAATATTCTTGAATTTGTTCAGCAACTTCGTTTTGTACATCACTCCACGAAACAATATCATAGCGCTCTATGGCTACAAAATTTCCAGAGATATAAACTTTTTTGACAAAAGGTAGATAGAATAGTTGTTGTGCCAAAGGTGAGTTTTTGGCCTCATCTATGTTAGCGTATTCAAAACTGTTGTATTGAACAAGAAATGAGCTCGCTTCAAATTTTAGAATTTTTGGATTGCTTGTTTCTTGTGGGGTAATTTGAATGTTACTCATATTTTTTTTGCAAAGATACACCGAATTTTTTTTCAAAGGATTATTGCTGAAGATTCAAATGGCTTAAATTTTATTTAAATTATAATACAATTTTAAATCAAATTAATATATTTGAATTGTAACCAATTTTAACTTGAGGAGTTTTCTAAATATTTTTTGTTTAGCCTTTTCATCTGTGTTTTTTTTGTACGCACAAGATGTTTCAATGAATAATGAAACCAACGGCCAAACACTCAGTCAGTGTAGCGGTACTTTGTATGATTCTGGTGGAGCTACTGGCTCTTATCAAAATGGGGAGAATTTAACACTTACGATTTGTGCAGAAAACGCTGGCGATGCTGTTCAATTAGCGTTTACATTTTTTGACACTCAACAAGGTGGAGATTTTTTAACAATTTATGATGGTATGGATACCTCTGCAACAGCAATTGGAACTTACTCTGGTACCACAAGCCCTGGGAATATTCTAGCGACTAATGCTTCAGGGTGTTTAACCATTGAATTTACCAGTAATGGTTTTATGCAACGACCTGGATTTGCTGCTACAATTAGTTGTGCAACACCATGTCAAGATATTGAGGCCTTAATTTCCAATACAATTCCAGAACCAGACATCAACGGTAATATTTCGATTGGACAAGGAGATTCGGTAGATTTTACAGGTGGAGCAATATTCTCAATTGACGGGTCAGGTGCCACATACCAATGGGATTTTGGCGATGGTGCTGAAGCATTTGGGGAAAATGTAAACCATACTTTTTCTACAATTGGGACATTTACAGTCACCCTTACAGTTACAGACACCAATCCAACAGGATGCTCCGACTCAACTACAATTGTGGTTCAAGTAGTAGGGCCATATTTGAATATTGATCAAGACACTTATACTGTGGAAGAATTAATTGAGGATGTATTGATTAATAGCTCATGCGCAGTGGTTTCAAATATAACATCACTTACAGGAACAGACTTTGGCTCAACTAATGGCATTGGATATTTTAGCGGGAACGGGCAGTCATTTCCATTTACAGAAGGAATTATTTTAACCACTGGCGATGCAAGTCGTGCAGGTGGTCCAGAAACAACCATTTTAAGCGATGGTTCTTCAACATGGCCTGGAGATTTAGATTTGGAGAATACAATTCCAGATTTAAATCCTGGAGACACAAATAATGCAACTTACATTCAGTTTGATTTTGTTCCATTAGCTAATACCATTTCGTTCAATTTTGTATTCGCTTCTGAAGAATATGGCACATTTCAATGTTCATTTACAGATGCCTTTGCATTTTTATTAACGGATAATACAACTGGTCAGACAACAAACCTTGCGGTGGTACCTGATACTACAGATCCAATTTCCGTTTTAACGGTTCGAGATAATACTTACAATAATTCGTGTCCCTCACAAAACGAAGAGTTTTTTGCTGCTTTTTATGGGACTAATGGACTCCCTGAGGTGGATAGCCCTACTGAATTTAAAGGTCATACAGTGAGCTTATCTGCACAAAATACAGTAATTCCAAATAATAGCTACACAATAAAACTTGTTATAGCAGATTATTCTGACACTTTGTATGATGCCGCTGTATTTCTAGAGGCAGGAAGTTTTGATTTAGGTGGAAATCTTGGTGACGATGTAACCATTGAAGCTGGAAATGCACTTTGTTTAGGTGGAACAATCACATTAGATTCACAACAACCAGGGGCTAATCATATATGGTATTTAAATGATGAAGTTATTGAAGGGGAATCATTATCAACTATTGAAATTAGTGAAGCAGGAGTTTACTCTGTTGATATCGTTTTTAGTGAAGAATGCTCAGCCTCAGATACCATTTTGATTGAATATAAACCCTCACCAGTAATTGAAGCATCATCAGATTTGTTAAAGTGTAATGCCGGTAGTCCTTCTTTTGATTTAACTGAAAACGACTCACTAATATTTGGTTCTCAAGATCCTGATGAATTTAATTTAACATATCATACATCTATTGATGATGCTGAAAATGATATCAATCCAATCACTTCAAACCTTACAAACTATACTATTTCTTCAGAGGTTGTTCCTATTTTTATCAGAATTGAGGATGCCATCACAGAAACTTGTTTTCTTACCGGTAGTTTCAATTTAATTTTAACTGGCGCGCCTCCTATTTCTAACACATCTGATCTTATTTTGTGTAACGATTTGTCTAATGGTGATATTGCAGAATTTAATTTAGAATTACAAAATTCGAATATTCTTGGGGGACTTAACCCTAACAATTATAATATTTCTTATTACATTACTTTTGATGATGCTAATTCGTCAATTAATGCGCTCCCTTTAAATTATCAATCAACAACAAGCATTTTACCAATCTTTGTTAGAATTGATAGCGTTGATGATCCTGAATGCTATAATGTCACTCCCGATCCATTATTCAATTTAATAGTCAATAACAAAGCGACTGCTACTACTCCGGTTGATCTTTTCGATTGTGACACGAGCAGTACTGGGGCAGTCACCTCAATATTTGATTT